>ERZ1035027.21-NODE-21-length-121787-cov-50.857548_pt1 | contig 121787 bp, 119 predicted proteins | sample MGYA00520604_ERZ1035027 | MGnify/ENA primary metagenome ERZ1035027 (study PRJEB33766, sample SAMN09781743) | gut metagenome | biome: gut microbiome | host: Homo sapiens | place: Madagascar | study: EMG produced TPA metagenomics assembly of the PRJNA485056 data...
GGCAGTGGCACTAGGGTTCCTTTAAAAGGGTCACCCTCCTTGTTATTCACATTTGGCATAAGACAAACAGCACCACCTTGAATTACTTCAAGGTCGTTATGAGTTAATTTTATAAACATTGCTTATACTCCTTATTTTGTCAATTACTTACTTCTCTATATTATGGTTGATATACTTGATGCCCCATAAAAATAGTACGAAACCCAATAATGAAAAAAAACCTACAAATATAGCGATAACTTTTTGATAATAGAAATCTGTTGTCAAAAAACGAAGGCAACTAAGTGTCAGTAACAAGAAACAAGCTAGGGAAGCTTTTAATTGATTTAACACAGTTGGTTCTTCTCTTATTGTCATTATTTTTCGAATGAGCAATATATCAACCACAACCACTAAGAGGGCTGTTACGATGTAGATCAATTGGAATACGGATGATAAGTTATGAAGTAATTGACTAAAAAAAAGTACCAGTAAGGATATGCTAACTACTTGGGCAATGATAAATAGCACTATATCCCTTTTTGAAACTCTATGTGTCATTGTTGTTCTCCTTAACAGCCAAGTAAGGCTACTCCACCTCCAATAGCTGCACCTACTGCACCAGTTCCAATTGCATACGGTCCAATGAAGAAAGCCGTTCCACCTGCAGCTGCAGAGAATCCTTCTGAAGCACCTACGGCGACAGAGGCCCCACACATTCCCCATCGTTCCCAATTGACTCGTCCTCCTTCAACACTAGCAAGTGTTTCGAGGTCAAGGGTGTTAAAGTTTTCAATTGTTTGAGTTGCCATGGCAACTACCTCCTAAAATTTTTATCGTGTGTTCTTTCAATCACATCTTTAGTATAGCACTCTGATAGTCATTTAAAAGCCAGCGTCCCAAAAAGTGGCTATATGTCCCGAATAGTAAAAAAAAAGACTGAATATCATTTTTGATTCAGTCCATATCTTATTGAAAAAGCTTTAACTAATTCTTTCTATACTGCCTATAGACTCCAAATAAAAAGAAAAAGAATCCTATTGATGCTAACAAAAGTTGATAGATATTTCCTGATGACAATAGTACTTTGCTATATAAATATATCATCGCAATAGTCGAAAAAATGATTAGGTATTTCTTCATTTGTATCACCTACCTCAAATGAAGATTATTTAGCTGTATCATAACAAAATGCTGTGCTACCGCCTGCAAATCCAGCTCCTGCACCTGCGATGCCAAAGAAAGCTGCACCGACAATCGTCATTCCGGTAGTACCAATAACACATTGAGCACCATAGCCTTGACCACTTACATTAGACAATGCATTTGTATCCAGTTTTTTAAATCTTTCAAGTTGTTTATTATTCATAAATTCCTCCCATACAAATTAGAAACAGTATAAGGCTGCACCTACTAACACCCCACCGACAGCTCCCCACGGGCCACCTACTGCACCAAGTCCTCCTACTGCCAGCATCCCCTCATCACAGGACAACCCACCCTCAACACTAGCAAGTGTTTCGAGGTCGAGGGTGTTAAAGTTTTCAATTGTTTGAGTTGCCATGGCAACTACCTCCTAAAATTTTTATCGTGTGATCTCTCAATCACATCTTTAGTATAGCATTCAAGTGTCTCTATCAGAGCTAGCGTCCCAAAAAGTGGCCATATGTCCCGAATGGTAATTCCTAATATATATTGTTTATAAAATTCAGAAAAAAAAAAAAATCTCATTTTACACTCATAAAAAATTGAAAAACCGTTTTCTTTATGTTACAATTTTTCAATAAACAGTATTCGTCATGAAAGGGAGGACTCAACCTTGAGAATTTACCTATTAGAAGATAATTCTATTCAGATGGGTCGCTTGGAAGAGGCTGTGGCACATGAACTTAAATCCTTCGGAAAAGATCTATCCTGTGTCCAGTCTTTTGACAAACCTGACCAGTTGTTATCAGCTATCACTTCTAATACAAGCGATCAGATTTTCTTTCTTGATATTGAAATTAAAGGTGAAGATAAGAAGGGACTTGATATCGCTAAAATCATACGTCAAAATAACCCTTATGCTATCATTGCCTTTGTCACTACACATATAGAGTTCATGCCTCAAGCTTTTGGCGTTACAGCCTATAAATACATCGATAAAACCTTAGATGAAGCTAGCTTTAGAAAAGAAATAGGGGAAACCATTGCTCAAGTCTTCCCTATTAACGCAACTACCACGGATGAGTTTTTTCTCTACAAAACAGAGTCTCAATTAATAAACCTTCCTATGGATCAAATTCTCTACCTATCCACATCAGATATCAAACACCATGTTCACCTCCAGACTATCCATACCCTCATGGATATCCGAGCAAATCTGATGGACTTTAAAAAGATACACCATAAACTCCAGCCATGCCATCGCTCTTACATCGTCAATACAGATATGATCATCTCTGTAAATAAGACCAATTATGAAGTTACCTTGATTAATGGTCAAATCCTGCCAGTATCACGTCTGAAAATAGGAAAAATTGCACAGATTGTTGAGGAGAGAGGAAGATGATCAATTTAGTTCTGTTACTGTTAACTGTTTTTTGTCTCAGCTTAGAGATTCTCTTATTTCTTTATCTCTTAAACAAAAGAATTTCAGTTAAATATTTTTTACTTTTACTAGTGTGCAGGTGTGCTTTTAATTTTACTTCTTATTACTCTCACTGGATGATATTTAAATTCTGGGGAGAAGATATTTACTACCTTCTCCTTTCATTTATTTTATCCTATAGGACTGAAAAATCATTTAGTTTAAAAGCTTTCAATGGGTTATTCTCTAATACACTAACTAATCTTGTGTTAAGATTAGTTACTTTTTTCCTTTTCCCATTCCTTCACTTAAGCATTACTAATTATCAGCATTCTTTAGTTGTCTCCATTTTCACGTCTGCTGTTTCTCTTTTCCTATCATTCCTATTTATTAAATTATTCAAGGGGAGCTTTACCATACTTCAAAAGCAGAAATCAAATTCACCAATCCAACATATTATTAAAGTTGCCAACTTTTTCATGCTTGGATATACTTTACTTTTACAAACCCTCATGTATCTTGAAAATACTACTCACTACTCAACTTTAGAGATTAGAAAGCTCCTCGTCGTTGTTTCTCTTATCCTTTTCTTTATTATGATTATCTTTCTAGATAGAGAAATCCGAAAAATAATTCAAGAGCAATTGGACTTCCAGAAAAACCTACAACTAAAAAACCTCAGCACCTACAACAAACATATTGAGGGTCTATACAATTCTGTTCGTAGTTTTAGACATGACTATAGTAATCTCTTGGTCACCCTAAGGCTAGGAATTGACAAAAACGACATGACTATTGTTAAAGAGGTCTATGATAGTGTGCTTCAGGAATCCAATAAGCGACTAAATGCAGGTAACTTTGATCTAGCCCGATTGACTAATATCAAAGATAACACCTTAAAAAGTCTCTTGTCAGCTAAAGTATTACAAGCAGAGGAAGAGAATATCGAAACGCATCTTAGCGTACCTGAACCGATTAGTTTGGTAGGAATGGAAATCCTAGACTTTATTATCATCACTTCTATTTTTTTAGATAACGCTATAGAAAGTGCTAATCAAACATTAAACCCTAAGATTACTATCAGTTTTATGGAAGATAATCATTCCCAGCTATTATCTATTAGCAATACCATAAGTGAAGAAAAAACAGAAACTCAAACCATATTCAAAAAAGGTGTCTCCAACAAGGGACATGAGCGAGGAATTGGCCTTGCTAATGTCACTGAAATCTTAAGTACCTATAGCAACGTGCACTTAGAGACACAGAGTAACAATTTCTCATTCACACAACAATTAACAATAACTAAAAAGGCCTAGTCAGCCTTTTTTAGTCGATTTAGATTTAAAAATTCTTATAACCTTTGTCAACAAATGATCTTTGCTCTCTACTATTCTGACCAAAGAAAATTTTCAAATAATCCATCCATCCGCCTCCACCTACGACTTGTGCCAGGTCTTGGTTATCAAGTGATTCAAAGTTGTTAATAGTATTTTTAGTCATCAGTAACTCTCCTTATTAGTCCTGCAAGTTTAGTAACTTGTCTTTAAAGTAATTGAAGTAGGTCTTTTGGTCAATAACGCTTGTCACACGACCTTCTAGACCGTAACGTAGATTTTGGGCTTCTTTTTCTGAAATGCTTGCCCTAGCAGTTACTCTAAACACATTCCCCCTTTCTGTTTCCGTGGCAGAATTATCAATACTCTCAAGTTTTCCAATAATTGTGGTACCGTGATTACCAACCTTATCCAAGGTCAGTCGAACTGACTGGCCTTTTTGCAGTTTTGGCACATAATCCGAATTCACATAATAAGTAATGGCAACTTCCTGGGTTTGAGTCATATCGGGATAAAGCTGGGCCAACTCAGTTCCTGTCGCAGCCATGGTTGCTTTTTTATCAGCTTGACTCAAGTGTAAGATTCCATCTTCTGGTGACTGGATGAGGGTATTAGTCAGAAGGACATCTGCCTGATTGATTTTACTCTCGGTATCGGTAATTTGTGTTTCCACTGAGCTCAATTGCTGTCCTGCATTTTGCAAGAATTGATTTTTTAGAGCTTCTTTTTTAGTGCTAGCACTATTGTCATAAGTTGCTACTGTACCTGTCCCAGCCTTTTGGATTTCTAGATTACCTATGGAAGCATTCAAGCTCGAAATATTGGTATTAACTTGAGATAGGTATTGGTCTGTTACACTAGCATCCGGTGTCGTAGCATACTGACTGTTATAGGCATTTAAGGTTGCCTGATGAGGATTGCCTTCAGGTAAAGTCGTTTCATGATTGGTAATAGCTTGAGAGAGCGCCTCATACTCTGAGACCTGAGTCTGCAATTGACTAATCTGGTTATCAATAGCAGAACCGGTATTACTCGCAATTGCTGCTTGGTTATTAACCTCTGTATTTGTTTTAGCCACACCCAAGTCAATATCCTGTGCCTGACTTAGGTAGGTGTTAAAAGTACTCTGATAACCAAACTCGTCTTCCTGTTCTTGGAAAAGATTGGTTCCCTGAGTTAGGCTAGATTGCAAGGTCTTCAAACCTGATTCCTGTCTTTTTAAAAGTTCTAGTTGCTTTTGAAGCCCCTCTTTTTGCGATGCCTCCATGGTCTCTGAATACTGAACTAAGGTGTCCCCTTTTTTAACAACCTTATTAGCAACCAGTTGATTATCTATGATGGTATTGTCACTGGTTGATTGGATTACTGCGATAACCTTGGTTGGCTCTATACTTCCTCTAGACGTGACTGTAACTTCCTTCTTAGCAAAAAAAGCGAAAAGAAAAAGGAAAATAACTAACAAAATCAAGGGAGTAATCAAAACAGTAGACATATTGTGGTAGCGACGATGGTAAAACTCTGTGCTTTTAAACAACTGTGGATTCATCGTGTTTCCTTTTCCTCACTTTCTAAATAATTGATAATAGAAACCTGGATAAGACATCAGGTCTTGATGAGAACCTGTCTCCACTACGCGTCCCTGATCAATGACTACGATACGGTCGGTCCGCTCAGCGATACTAAGCCTGTGTGCTACAAAGATGATCGTTTTATCTTTTAATGCTAGGAGGTTATCAATAACCTGCTTTTCTGTCAAAACATCCAATCCGCTAGTTGCTTCATCTAAGATTAGTACAGGAGATTTCGTTAGTAGTGCACGCGCCAAAGCGATACGTTGCTTTTGCCCTCCAGACAGACCTGCTCCATCAGACAGCTCTGTCTGAAACCCCATAGGCATGTTTTCAATATCTTGACGAATTTCTGCTATTTCACAAGCTTTCAAAATATCAGCTTGCGTAATACCCCGTGCTGCACCTAAAGTAAGATTTTCTAAAACACTACCACTAAATATATAGGATTGCTGAGGGAGATAGTTAATATGTTGACGAAGAGTTTTCTTGTCTATGCGACTAATATTTTGACCATTAAAATCTATGTGCCCCTTATATGGTTGATAAAAATTGACCAACATTTTAGCTAGAGTAGTCTTACCAGATCCACTGACACCAACAAAACTGATTTTTTCTCCTTGTCTAATCGTCAAACTGACATCAGTCAAAGTATCACGACCAAAACCATATTTATAAGATAAATCCGTAACAGTGATATCTCCATCCGCAATGCCTTCTTGATAGGTATCATCACTTTGTCCAAACTCTGATTCAATCAGATAGACCTCATTTAGCCTAGTATTAGCTACCTTAGCAGACTGTAACTTGGTTTGCAGGTTAATGATATTTTCCAAAGGATTCGTGAAGTAGGAAAGCAACATATTAAAAGTAATCAATTGTCCTATAGAAATGGTATTTCCCATCACCAACTGAGCACCTGTCCAGAGGATAAGTACATTTAAAATAAGTTGAGCACCTTGTTTCAATGATGTTTGTAGTATAGATAACTTAGAAAGGCGAAAAGAATTGTCTAGATAGTCAACAAACTCACCATCAATCTTTTGATAGCGTACTTCTTCGCTGGTTAGTGATTTTATGGTTTCAATCCCATTAATGTCCTCAATGATGGCTGAACTAACCATAGCATTACTCTGCATGACGTCATGATTCATTCGCTCAAAAGGTTTCATAAAGGCAAAGACGATAAGGGTATAAATTGGAACCGAACAAAGAACTAGCTTGAAGAGATTGCTATTTTGTATCAATAACACGCCTCCTACGATAATCACAATAGAGAAATCAAGGAAAAGTGATAATATCGTCGAAGCCAGAGCATCGATAATAGAGTTAGCATCACTAAAACGTGAGGTAACCTCCCCTGTACGTCTTGTGGCAAAAAAAGACATTGGGAGTTCAAAGATATGTCGTATGTAAGACAAGATAACGTCAATGGTCAATCGCTGACTCAGTATGGTTAAGAGATAATCTCTTGCAAAAGTCATCATTTGTTGTAAAACATAGGTCACAACTAATCCAATTGAGATAATTCCTAAGGTAGACTTCATTTGATTAGGGACATATTCGTCTAGAATACCTTGTAAATAATAGGAACCTAAAATATTTATTAAGGTAACCAAGAGACTGGCAAAGACAATATTAGCTATCAAGGACCTTTGTTTAAAGATCAAAGGGAGAAAGTCCCAGAGTCCATTTTTCTTATCCTTATGTGGTTTATAACTGGGTTCCGGTCCCATAAAAAGAGTAACACCTGTCCACTCTTTCTCAAAACGCTCTTTAGTCATTTTAGTTACTTTTACACTTGGATCAGGGTCTCCAATTATCAGATAATCCTTGGTGCTTTTATAAATAACATAATAATGTTGAAGCTTCCCATCTTTATTAACATGAGCAATAAAAGGATAAGGAACATCTTCCATCTCAAAGAGCGACATTTCAGCCTTTATAGCTCTCGTTTCAAAGCCAATTTTTTTAGCAGCCTCTACAAGACCTAAGGCAGTTGTCCCTTCTTTATTGGTCTTCGCCAACTCACGCAGATGTGCTAATGAATAATCTGAACCATAGTACTTGGCCACTGATGCCAAGGCAGCAACTCCACAATCCCTCATGTCTATTTGAGGGACAAAAGTCCTACGAAAACGAAACATACCAAACCCTTTCATCACAAATTATCATATGATTAGTATGTCATATTTTCAGGATAAAAAGAGCCAGCGTCCCAAAAAGTTGCTATACGTCCCAAACGGTAAGAAAAATCTTAAAGTCATCTCCACTATTACCATTTAAGCCGTATTTGGGGTCATTTAGGACAAGTTCATTGAAATCGATTTCAAAGTTATACAATAGTTATTAGAAGGAAACATTCTAAAATAGTCCTACAAGCATACGTATTTGATCTAACCATTATTACTGTGCCAGCCCTGGTATTTCCAAAAGAAACCATGACTGCTGATAGCCTCGGAGCCTATCTCTATCGTATGATGTCATAATTTGATTATTTTTATTCCGAAAGGGGATAACATTATGAAAAACGTCAATCCATATCTCAAAAAATCCTATCAAAAAAGGCTAAATCAGCCTCTTGAGATTCGATTACTCAATTATCGGTTTAATTTTCCTTAGCTTTGTAAGTGTATTTGTTATCACTGTCAATGCTATTTTTAGCGTCACTAGAGGGGTTCCCTTCCTTAATGCCCACCTTATTTCCACCTTGAGTAATTGTGCCTTCTATCTTTTGATTTACTCAACCTTGAGGTGGCACCATCTCAAAAAGCTCTATAATCTCTACAGTGGTTTTTCCCACTACAGAAATTATAGAGCCAAGACGGTGGAATAACACAAAGATATGCCAGTAAAAATAAAGCATAAAGCTATCAGATTTAGTAAACGTATAAAAAAGTAAAATGGCAACTAACAGAATGGAGAGCCACAGCGTCTTCTTAAAGAATAACAAATATTGATACCATATCTCTTTATCCCCCAAAGTGACTTTAGATTTTTTGCCTAGGACAAGATGCATCAGAACCTCTGCTATACTGCTAAGTACTGTTAAAACCAGAATCTTACTAAGAGGAATTCCTAAAAAGAATCCTACCCACTCAATAAGCAATTGAGATAAAACAATAGCCGTAAGGGCACGTAGATTTTTTGACATAAAATATAAACCTCACACTTCTCTTAAACAGAAAGTTTTCAATATATTGAATTACACCTACAAAGCATAGATAAACACTATTTTTATAAGCATATCTATCATAAATAGCATTCTAGCCTCGTATCTGTCGCATTACTCGTACCAGATTAGAGTAACCACATCACTTATCATTTCTAAAAATGAGCTGACTAAGATCATCAGAGAGCGATAAAGAAACATAAAGTGACAAGGTATAAAATAAAAATGTTCTTTCTTGATGCCAGAAGAATGTTATCACACATTGAATACAGACAGCCAAGATAACTTGTAGGATAAATATTATGTATTTTCTAGAAAAAACAGATTGTTCCAATAGTAATCCTCCTTTCATGACATTTTTGAAAACCCAGACACTGTAAGTTTTGTCTATACGATAGAAGAACTTCTTTCAGGCCATAGAAACCCTACTCTAATTTTCACATTTTTCATTAATCACTTTCTTATTATAGCGCTTTATGCAACGTAAATTGAATAATGTCACAAATGGTTACTATATTTTCTATTTTTTAAAATATTTTTTCACTTGAAGGTAAGCTAGAAAATCACAGAGTATTAATAAAAGCATTAATACAGCTAGTACTATACGGTCTATCATATCACTGAATGTTAGTAATGTGTAAAACTCTACACAAAGCACTAGAAATGAGATGACCAGAAAGACAATGAAGAACTGCCGTATTGTTAACGGATTCACTGAATCTGGACGCTCCTTAAGAATATGGTAGAGCAGCCCATTTACCAAAATAACTACTAAAGCTAGCACTCCAACTGCTAGCAAAATCTCTGTCGAGGTCTTGCTTTTGTAGAGAGAAAGGCTGATACTTATAAGGAAAACTGCCAATACAGCAGTGACGACCCTAGAAAATCGCAGTACTCTCGAACTAATATTCTTTAACTTCATGATAAAACACTTAAGCTATGAATAACCTCAGTCAGTCTTGAAAACCTAATAAGCTATTACATTAAACTCTATTCCTTTCTGTATTTCATATTTCGTTTATCCTTTGCTATCTTTAGTAGACTTGATAATAAGTCCTTAACGATTAAATTCTACTGGAGATGTAATATAATAGCGTCATTAGAACTGATACTTTAAATAAACGAATATACATATCTTTGTTTTTTCTATTACAAAGATATGCAATCAAATATAATCTCCGCTATCATTAGCAAGAATAATTTTATTTCGGGAACATCAAGTATAATCATTTGCAAGCATCTTACGTTCAAAGTGACCAAAGGTTACTTTTGAAACTGTACCCATTTTTTAAAAAGTAAGCTATAAAGAAGCACCGTTAGCCCTAGCAAGTTAATGGTATGGTGGACTGCATCCAAACTTCTAAATAGATTAGCGAGGCTCATTCCGATGAGAATGGTAGCCAGTAAATACGGTTTTGAGTCTTTGAACATACTTTTCTCCTTAAAGTGTTTTTAGCTATCTGTGCATAAGCTATGAGTTTTATTATAGATTGGAAGCCGATAAAAAAGTAGTGACATGGATGTCACTACTCGATTTTGATTTTTAAGAAATCTTTTCGAATATAGAATCAATGCTCTAAACTAGCTTACTCTCCTTGCATTGCACCTGCTTGTAGGCTGTACATCTTGTGGTAGGTACCGCCGAGGGCTAAGAGCTCCTCATGGCTACCGTGTTCGATGATGCGGCCCTTGTCTAAGACATAGATGCAGTTGGCATCTTGGATTGTTGATAGGCGGTGGGCAATAGCAATGGTTGTGCGTCCTTGACGCATTTTTGCTAAAGAATTTTGGACAATAGCCTCTGTCTCTGAATCAATATTGGCTGTCGCTTCATCCAGAATCAAAATCTTAGGTTGGCTAGCAACGGTCCTAGCAAAGGCTAGAAGTTGGCGTTGACCGGTTGAAAAACTTGAACCTCTTTCAGAAACTGGAGCATCATAGCCTTCTGGAAGTTTGTCGATAAAGTGATTGGCATCCACAAACTCAGCGGCGGCTTTAATCTCTTCATCAGTTAAATCCTGATACATGGCAATATTGGATTTGACTGTACCATGATAGAGAAAGGGTTCCTGAAGGACAAGACCAATGTTATTACGCAGCTCTGCCTGACTATAATCGCGAATATCCACACCGTCAAGAAGAACTCGGCCTGATTGGAACTCATAGAAACGCATAAACACGTTGATAATAGAGGATTTTCCGGAACCTGTAGAACCGACAAAGGCGATGGTTTCTCCTTTATTGACAGAGAAAGATATATTATCCAAAATCTGGTGCTTGCCATCATAGGAGAAGGAGACATTTTCAAAGCGAATATTCCCCTCAGTAACCTTGGCATCTGTGTCTCGCTGCTCAGGTTCATAGGTACGCTCGTCAATCAAGGCGAAGACCCGACCGGCTGAGACCATAGAAGTTTGCAAGGTTGAGAAGTTTTGTGTCACTTCAATCAAGGGATCAAAGAGACGGTTAATGTACTGGATAAAGGCATACATGGTCCCCGCTGTGATACCCAGATAGATGCCACGATAGCCAAAATAGGCCATGAGAACAGCATAGCCCAGGAGCTTAAGTAAACTCATGGCTGGGCGTAGAAAGAGAGAATCCAGTGACATGGAACGGCTAGCGTAAACTAGGTGTTCCTCATTAATAGCATCAAACTCTTTTTTGAGGCGTTTCTCTTGGTTAAAAGCCTGAATAATGCGAATCCCTTCGATACTCTCTGACAATTTAGCATTTATATCTGAAAGTAAGGCTCTGGTCTTTTCAATGATGACCACTGATTTTTTGCGGTAAAGGTTAACCAAAAGGACAATCAAAGGAAGAAAGAGGACAATAAGCCCCGTCAGACGAATGTCCAACATCATCATGGTGTAAAGGGTGGTGACAAAGATAAAGATAGCCGAAATAAAGCTAGACAGAATCCCTGAGAACATCTCACTAATAGTCTCTGTATCATTGGTTAAGCGAGAAACGATAGATCCTGCTGGAGTTTTGTCAAAGTAGGACATACCCAGTTTCTCCATATTAGCAAAGGCATCTCGGCGAATATCCCTGACAATACTGTAGGACACACGCGCAAAAAAGAGATTTCCAAAATACTGGACTAGCGTCTGCAAAAGATAAAGACCATAGTACCCAATCAGAATCATACTTGCTGCTTGATTCATATCATGGAGATAGTGGTCGATAAAATAAGAGGCCACAAGGGGAATGATACTCTTGATAACCGTTGTAGACAAGAGAAAGGCTAAAGCTAGAAAGGTCAAGAATTTGTAAGGCTTGAGATAAGTTAAAAGACGCTTAAACACAGACCATTGGTTTTGATTAGGCATCGGCTTCTCCTCCTTCCATTTCTAACTGTTGAGACTCATAGGTCTTGGCATACCAACCACCCTGAGCTAACAAGTCCTCATGACGGCCACGTTCAATGATACGACCATCCTGCATGACTAAGATAAGATCAGCGTGCACCACCGCACTCAAACGATGGGCGGTAATGATAGTCGTCTTGTCCTTACGGGTATGTTTGAGATTGTCAATAATAGCATGTTCTGTCTTGGCATCAACCGCAGATAAGGAGTCGTCCAAAATCAAAATATCTGGATCCAAAATCATGGCCCGACTCATGGCCAGACGTTGTTTTTGACCACCTGATAGGCTGACACCCTTTTCACCAATGATCGTTTCAAAACCTTCAGGCATATCCTTGATATCATCATAAACTTGAGCCAACTTAGTCGCTTTTTCCACCTTTTCAAAGGCAAGATCAGGATTACCAAAGCGGACATTGTCTAAAATGGAACTGGCAAAGAGAAACTGGTCTTGAGGAACATAGCCCATCAAGCTACGCAAGTCTGATAGGCGATAGTCTCGGATGTCATGCCCATTCAAATAGATGGCTCCTTGATTTACATCGTGCTCCCGCAAGAGCAACTTGACAAGAGCCGTCTTTCCTGAACCAGTCTGTCCAACTAAACCAAGGGTTTGCCCCTTGTCCAAGGTGAAATGAATATCTCTCAAAGTATCTTCATCCTCAAAGGTAAAGCGGTCAATCGCATATTCCAAGCGACCATTTTCAATACTTGGGAGAGGGTGCACAGAATCTTGAACATCTGATTCCTGCTCCAGAAGATTTTCAATACGTTGGTAGGACACATTTCCCCTCTGTGTGATATTAAAGAGGAAGCCAATGGCCATCAGAGGCCAAACCAGCATGTCCAAATAGGTAATGAAGGTTACCAAATTTCCGACCGTTATCTGACCAGCCTGAATCATAAAGGCACCGACAAGAAGGGTCAAAACATAGGATGAGCCAACAAAAAGTAAGACCAAAGGATCAAAAAGGCTGTCATACTTCATGGTATGCATATTCTTTTTAAAGGTCATCTTATTGGTCTCTTGGAAGGACTGAAGCTCAGCCTCCTGATAGCCAAAAGACTTGGTTACCTTGATTCCTGATACCGACTCTTGAACCTTATTGTTAAGTTCGGAAAAAGCTGCCTGAGATTCTCCAAAAGCTTTATGGGTCTTACGGCCCAAACGACTGGTCGCAAAAGCCATGAAGGGTAGGGGTAAGACAGCCACCAGTGTCATCTGCCAGGAAATGCTGAAAAACATGGTGATTAGGGTTACCAAAGCTGTGATAGAGGCATCTACGGCTGACATGACACCCCCACCAGCCAAGCGGGTTAAAGAGTTGATATCATTGGTTGCATGGGCCATGAGGTCTCCAGTTCGGTACTTTTGATAAAAAGAAGGCGACATCTTGGTAAAATGCTCAAATAGGCGTGAACGCATAATCTGGCCTAAGCGATAAGAAGTCGCCAAGATATACATGCGCCAAACATAACGCAAATAGTACATTCCCAAAGCTGCCAATAGCAAATATACGAGATTCAGAAGCATCATCTGATTGGTCAATTTTCCCGATGTGATAGCATCAATGACCCTCCCCATAACCATAGGAGGAATCAGATTGAGAACCGAAACCAGACTCAGTGCTAAAATCCCAATAATATACCGGCGTTTTTCCAACTTGAAAAACCACCAAAGTTTTGCAATGATTGATTCTTTAAAAGACAAGTTACTCCTCCTATCCTTACAAATGGTTAATAATAGACCTCGTATAAGTCTCGATAGAAAATAAGTGAAACCTGAGACGCGTAAGCTCCCAGGTTTTTTACTCTTTAGAATGCGTTTGAATCAGTTTTACAAGAAGGCGGTAGACACCTAGTGCCACCAAACCACCCAAAGTATTGGTCCATAAATCATCTAACTCAAAGACACGATTAGCATCAATGAGAAGATCTAGGATAACTTGTCCAACCTCAATCGTCAAAGACATGACAAAGGTCGCTAAAAGAACCTTTTTCCAAGACCTGAATCTGGGGTACAAGGCTAAAAGCCCTAAAATCAGCGGACTCAGTAAGAAAATATTGGTCACATTTTGCCCAAGCACAAAGACAATCTCTTTAAGACTATCCAGCTGATAAAAGTTGGTCAAACTATTGAATGGGGTTAATAGGACCACGACACGACCAAAATGTTGAATACCAGGGGTTTCAACACCTTCAACTAGCCCGTACTGGGGTGTCCAGCATAGGAGTACTAAACAAAGGAGATAAGCACAGACCAAAACTCTGCTTAGCTTTCTTCCTTTTGGTGTTAGTTCTCCATCCTTATCTACCCAAGTCTTAAGCTGAAACATCTTACTTACCTTCTGATTTACCAGAAGCTTCTGCCACTGCCTTTTGACGGTCGCGTTTCATAGTGTTTGAACGCAATTGTCCACAAGCTGCATCGATATCTGTACCGTGCTCTTGACGAACCACGCAGTTAACCCCATTTTTCTTGAGTACATCGTAGAAGGCCGCCACACGTTCTTTCGTTGAACGGCTATATTGGTCGTGCTCTGATACTGGGTTATATGGAATCAAGTTGATGTATGACAACTTACGGATTTTCTTAGTCAAATCAGCCAACTCTTGAGCATTTTCAGGATGGTCATTGACCTCATTAAGCATGATATACTCAAAAGTGACACGACGATTGGTTGTCTGGATGTAATACTCGATAGCTTCAAAGAGTTTTTCAAGTGGGAACGAGCGATTGATACGCATGATGCTTGAACGAAGATCATTGTTAGGTGCGTGAAGTGATACGGCAAGGTTAACTTGAACACCTTCGTTAGCAAATTCCTTGATTTTTGGTGCCAAACCAGATGTTGACACAGTAATGTGACGTGCTCCAATGGCAAGACCATTGTCATTGTTAATGGTACGCAAGAAGCGAAGCACATTGTCATAGTTATCAAATGGCTCACCGATACCCATAACAACCACGTGGCTGACACGTTCACCGTCGCCACGGTCATCAAAGTATTTTTGTACCAACATGATTTGCGCCACAATCTCACCAGCAGTCAAGTCACGTTGTTTCTTAATCAAACCACTCGCACAGAAAGTACAACCAATGTTACAGCCAACCTGAGTTGTCACACAGACAGACAAACCATAGTGTTGACGCATCAAAACAGTCTCAATCAACATACCATCTGGCAATTCAAAAAGATACTTAACTGTACCATCTTTTGATTCTTGAACGATACGCTGTTTCAATGGGTTTACGCAGAAATTCTCGTTCAATTTAGCAATGAAATCCTTAGAAATGTTGGTCATTTCTTCGAAAGATTGCACACGCTTCTTGTAGAGCCAATCCCAAATTTGAGTAGCACGGAATTTCTTTTCCCCGTGTTCCATAGCCCAGTCAATCAACTCATCACGAGTAAGACCGTAAATAGAAGGCTTGTAGCCCTCCATATCCTCCAATTTCTGACGTTTACGACGTTCTGGTTTTGCTTGTGTTGTTACTTCTGACATAGTTTAATTTCCTTTTTTTCTGATTGTAAAATGCTGACCATCTGACTTGGCATTACTTTGCTTTTTCAGTGAGGTATGTTGATTTTTTGAAGCCTTCTTCTGACTCTTCTTGAAGTTAGACTTTCGCTCACGACTAGCATCCTCAGCCCTAGATTTGAACTTAGGTCGACGCTTGATTTTCTCAAAGCTTGGCCCCTCTTGGTCCCTGTCTCTTCGTTTGGACTTATCCCGCTTTTGCTTAGCAGAAACTTTTTGGTCCTTATTCTTTTGAGAAGCATTACGCTCCTTCTCTCTAGATTCCTGAGAAGAATGACGACGATTGTTAGAACGACGACGCTTGCGACGAGGCTCTGTCTCCTCTTCAAAGACGATTAACTGCGGCTCTTCATTTTTTAAAATAAAGTAGGCACAACCAAAGGCACAGTATTCACGTAAATACTCTGACAATCGGCTAATACGATCTGTCTTACGCGTATTAGGACGCTCGTCCTCGTAAAAGCCCTTAAGGCGAAGCTGATCATTAGACCAATCCCCAACAATATAGTCATACTTAAGCATGATTTCAGAAAAACGTTGCCCAAAGCGGGTAGCGTCTAAAGCATCCTTGTGATTTTCAAGAACCGTAAACTGATAGGCATCTGATTTCAGAAGGTCGGCCACATACACAAAGTCTGGCCCTGGATATTTATTATAATTAAACATTTCTGGCAAGATTTCTTTACGCATGTGCCATCCTTTCTGCTCTCTCTTATTTTCTGTCCTGATGCTGTTATAATGCTCTTATCTCTTATCCCAATCAGCACCATTTTTTCTTAAATACTTAGCCACAAGTCCCCTTAACAAATCCGGAAAAAGAAGAGTGACTTCCTTTTCTTTGATTGTAGGGAAATAAGAAGCAAAGTAGTATTGATCCACAAGGACCAAACTAAACTTCTCATTGGAATCTACAACCCTACTATTATACAATAAAATACCGTTTTTGTAAGCAAAATTCCCTGTAATTAGCTCACCAAATACCTTGCCTCTAAAGCCCATACCTTTAATAGCCTGGTTTTTAAGGAGTTCAGCCTTGGTAAAAACTTCACGACAGATTTCCTTTATTTCTTTCCCTGTCACGACTAGACGCACCATCCGCATCTGATGGGGAAGGGCTTTTTGAAGGTCTGCCATGGTCACTTGAGGACCTAGCGTTTTCATGATAAGACCTGTATTTAAAAGCGTTAACTGGCTATCTGTCTCCTGACAAACAGCTTGTAAAACCAATTGACAAGTCTCATCAAAATCTAGTTCTCGGCCTAGATTAGCCACTTTTTCCTGAGCCAAACGACGATGGCCTTCCTCACGCATAGCCTTGATAAAGATTTCGTCCTCCTTGTCCAAATCCAAGATGTATGACTTGGTGGGAATAGCCTCGATCTGACACTCTATCAATTGCCCATTTTCCACAGTAAGGTCAATACAGCCAAGATAATAGCCATATCTATCAGCAGCTGCCAAATAAGTCTCATTAATCAATTTGCCCTCTTCAAAAAGGTGATGCGTGTGGCTCCCGATGACAAGGTTTACCTGCGGATAAGTCTCTGCAATCTGCTCATCATAACGTACACCCAGATGGCTAAGAACGACGACTATGTCTGCATCCCTTACCCCAGGGCGAGCCAAATCCTCTTCCAACCGAGCCATAGGCTCTAACACCTGCCAACCGTTAGGAGCATAGGTAATGTAATATGGGAAGGTATAGGCCAAGAAAGCAATGTTTGTACCTGCTTTAGTTTTATGGATAAGATAGGGTTTGGTCCATTCAGGCTGTCTCCCCTCATCCTTGAGATTTCCTATAATTGGCTGAAACTTGGCCTGCTCATAAAGACAGTCTAGCTCATTCTTAGCTAGACCAATTCCCTCATTATTTCCAATAGTCGCATAGTCTATTCCCAACTCATTCATCAAGGCTACATTAAAACGCCCAGCGGTCGCATCAGATAGAGGATGGGACTTATCCACATTATCCCCAAGATCTACCTTAATCAACTCTCTATACGTCTGACTCAAATCATCCACAGCCCGCTTGAGTTGTGGATACTGTTCAAAATGAGAGTGCAAATCATTGATATGAAGAATTCGAATCGTGTCTTTCATGACTTCTATTTTAGCACTTTTACCACAAAAAAACTTGACATTCATTTTGCCAAGTTTTTACATATCTAAATTTGCTTACAGCTAAACGCCAAGGCTTAGAAACTTTGCTTCTTAGCTTTACGCTCAGCACGTCCCTTAGCACGATTAGCTGCACGACGCTCACGTTTGCGTTTTTCGTCAACCTTCCACTGAATTTTCTTCTTGTAACCAGGCTTGATTTTTTTCTTTTTCTTCTTAACCAGACCAATCATTTCCGTATCAAGTTTTTGATAGGCTTTTTCTCGGTTGGCACGACGGTCACGGTCATAGGTATCTTGAAACTCACCATCTTTAAATACCTTAGGTTCAAAGGTAATACCCATTTTTTCCAGCTCACGAATATCTGAGTCGTCACTTGGTTGATAAAGGGTGATAGCTGTCCCTGACAAGCCGTTACGTCCAGTACGTCCTACACGGTGAACAAAGAATGACAAATCTTGAGGAATAGCGTCATTGATAACATGGCTAACCCCTTCAATATCAATTCCACGCGCTGCAAGGTCAGTCGCTACAATATACTCAAACTCAAGTTTCTTAACTTGATTCATGATACGTTTACGTTCACGCGGTGGAATACCGCCATGAATTTTCGCAACTTTAAGACCGTTTGATACCAAATAACTATGTAAATCATCCGCACGTTCCTTGGTATTGACGAAAATCATTGCCAAGTATGGTTGCATTCCCTTAAGCATCTCAAGAATCTGTTCATTCTTGTTGCGCCCCTTGGTAGATACCAACCAGTTATCAATGGTATCTGCAATCACAGTTGAAGTCTTGATTTGTTCCATGACAGGATTGGTCAAGTATTTCTTCAAGAATGGTTGCAATTTTTGAGGAATGGTTGCTGAGAAGACCAAAATTTGAACTTCCTTAGGAAGACTTGCCGCAATCTTATCCACAGTATCCAAGAATCCCATATCCATGGTCATGTCAGCCTCGTCAACAACAAAAGTATGGGCCTTGTGGATAGCTAAGTCACCAGATTTAACTAGGTCATAGATACGCCCTGGTGTCCCGATAACAATATGAGGTTGGGCTACCTTGAGTTTCTCAATCTGACGTTGCTTGTCTGTACCACCCACATAGTTAACCACACGAATTTCAGTCTCAGAGTGTTTAGCAATCTGTTTTGTCGCTTGGTAAATTTGTGTCGCCAATTCACGTGATGGCGCTGTAATAACAACTTGAACATCGCCACTCTTTGGATTGAGCTTCTCAAAAATTGGCAAGAGAAAGGTATGTGTTTTCCCTGAACCCGTCTTTGATTCACCAACTAAATCACGGCCTGAACGGACTACAGGAATCAATTTCTGTTGAACAGGCGTCGGCTCCTTAAACTTAATCTCGTCAAGAGCCTCCTGAATAAATGTTTTAAAATTAAAATCTTTAAATGACATTTTTTCTTACTTCTTTTCTATCTAGTCTATCCTTATCATTATAACAAAAAAAGAGCATTTCTGCTCTTTTCATTTATTTCATAACGTTTCCAAGAACCATCCAAAGGGTAATGGCACTTGCAAGTGCTCCAACTGCCCAAAGGAAAGCATCAACCTTCCACTCTGACCATTTGTCGCCCTTACCTGAAAGACCACCCAATTCGAGGTGGTGGTGGAATGGTGTCATACGGAAAATACGACGACCTTCTCCATACTTACGCTTAGTGTATTTGAAATAGCTGACCTGTAGCATGACAGAAGCTGTCTCAAAGACATAAACCACACCAATCAAGAGTAGCGTCCACTCTACACGTAGGGCAATAGAGATAACCGCAAGCATAGCCCCAAGTGACAAAGACCCAACATCCCCCATAAAGACCTTGGCTGGCTTGTGGTTAAAGACGAAGAAGCCAAGAAGGGCACCAATCATAGTAATAATGATAGTCAAGATAGCGAACTCACCCTTGACAAAAGCGATGATTCCATAAGCAATCAAGCTGATAACCACAGAGATAGAAGCTAAACCATCAATACCGTCTGTCAAGTTCACAGCATTTGAGAAACCAACAATCCAGAATAGGACAAAGAGAACATAGAAGACACCAAGGTGAATTGTCAATCCTCCAATAGATAGGCTATTTGTCCCACTAGGGAGTACATGGATGAAATAGAAAAGCAAACCTGCAATAATCTGCAAAGCCATCTTTTGCCAAGGTTTAAGACCCTCATTGATTTGATGGAAAATCTTAAGGAAATCATCAAGGAAGCCGATAATACCATAAATCAAGAGTACAAAGAGAATTCCTACTGGGGCACCATAGGCTTGGTGTCCCTTGCTAAAGACATGGAAGTTGAAAATCAAACTAACCAAGATGGCAACCACTAGGAATACTGTCCCTCCCATAGTTGGTGTACCAGCCTTGGCCAAGTGCTGCTTCACATCTTCATGCATCTGTTGGCCACCGATTTTTTTGATTTTGTAGTAAGTAATAAAATGAGGCATGGCGAGCACCGTCAACACAAAGGCGGCCACGCCTGCTATCAGACTCATAGTCATCTTAGTCTCCTAAAGTAATGGTAATCTTTTTGGTTTTAGACAGGGCTTTTCCTGCCGCAACACTTTGTTTGGTCACAGTCCCTGACTTGCCACCTTTGTAAGTAATTTTAATGCCTTTCCATTTGGCAAATGTTTCAACATTCTTCTTGGTCCAACCATACATGTCTGGAAGTTCTGTGAAGTCATTAGTCATGATTAGGATCTGCTCATTAGCTTTAATATCAGCTTTTGCATCTACAGAAACCTTTTCAATCTTATTGCCAACGCCCAGAACAACCGGATGAATTAGGTTTTGGCGAAGAGTATTAGCTGTCTCTCCTGGTGTCTTACCAATGATATCACCAGTTTGATAGCTAGTCTCTTCAGTATTTCCACTCCCCTCAGAAACAGAAGTCTCCAAAGTAGCACCCATTGACATGGCTTCTTCTAAAACAGGGTTCACCACAGTCGCAAAGAAATTATTATCCCAGGTCTTAGGCTCTTGAACGGTCAAATACATGATGTATTCTGGATCATCAGAAGGAACCATGGCTACAACTGAGTTGAGAGTCTCGTTAGTCCCAACTTTATAGGTTCCTGTCTTTTCATCAGCCACTTGGGCTGTTCCTGACTTAACCGCAACATCATAGTTACCAACCTGAATGATTGGCGAACCTTCAGACTTGTTGTATAGGGTACCGAACTCTGGATCCGTACCGACAGAAATCATATAGTTACGGGTTTCAGATGCAGTCTGCTTGGAAACAGGTTTACCAATAACTTCTTTCTTGGCTGTACGAACAGTACCTTGATTAGTATCGGCAACTTGTTTAATAAATTGAGGCTCTAACATAATACCATTGTTAGAGATTGCGGTAAAGGCTCGGAGCATTTGGACTTGAGTTACTGAAATCCCTTGTCCAAAAGATGATTGGGCAATATTAACTGAGTTTCGAGAGACAATCCCTGAAGACTCACCAACCATCCCAAAGCGGGTTGGAAGTCCAAATTTGTATAGCGATAGGTAGTTAGACCAGACTTTGTCTCCCATGTCTTGTTCCAGCATGGTCATACCAACATTACTTGAATATGAAAATCCTTGTGCAAATGACATCGTTCGACCTGTTGAAACACCTTCATTGATTGACCAGTCATTGATTTCAACATCATCAACCTTAATACCATTAGCGTTACTGTAGGTTGCATTCGGGTTGAAACTTCCATTATTGATAGCTGCTGACAAGAGCATCACTTTCATGGTTGACCCTGGCTCATACTGAGCTTCATAGAGGCGGTTGACCCAGTCGTAACCTTTTTTAGTCTGTCCTTCTAGCGTATCCGAGTTATAGGTTGGACGTTGTGTCGTTGCAAGGATTTCACCTGTTTTCGCATTGACAACTGTTGCTGAAGCATTTACACCTTTGGTCTGCTCCATAAACGTATCCATCTGCGTTTCTAGGAAGGTCTGAAGGGGGGCCGACAATGTCGTATAGATATTCTTACCATCGATAGCTTCTTTAGTAATCGTTTCCGTTCCAAGAAGGGTATTACCGTCCTTGTCCTTCTCATAGATAGCTTCGCCATCTTTACCTGTCAAAAGGCTATTCAGCGAACGCTCTAAACCTGTTTGACCGACCAATGAATACGAACCGTCTTTTTTATTTTCAACAGCTTCGGCACGGCCAAGAAACTCTGAAGCAAAGGTTCCATTAGGATACATACGGGAGGTTGTCGCTTCAAATGCCATCCCCTTAATACCTGCATCCTTAAAAGTCTTTTCTAGGTCCTCTTTGACAGAGTAGGTGATTCCTTTTCCTTTTAGTCCAAAGGATACTTGATAGGCACCCTTGGTACGCAATTGAGCCAAAGCATCACTCTTTTCAATTCCTAGCTTGTCTTTCAAAATATCGGCAACCTTATCAAACTGACTATCTTGGACATAGAGTTTTTCCCGAGTTGCTGACACATAGCTGGTTGATACAATAGCATAAATGGAATAACTGGTTGAATCCTCAGCCAAAACATTTCCATTTCGGTCATAAATCGTCCCACGCTTGGCCGCCACTGTGGTTTTCGTATTATAAGACTTAGCAGCCTGTGTTGACAAATCAACACCAAACTTACTATCGGTCCCAATAATTACCACAAAGTTGATAATAAAAACAAAAAAGATAAAAATGCTGAGAACCATCAGGTTCTGACCAACATGCTGTCGGTTTTGGGCTGGCTTTTTCCTATCCCTTACGACATAGTTTAGAAATAAATGTTTAAGTTTTTTAAGTCTGTTCATTGGCTATTTCACACTCTTAATACTATCGTTATTAATAGACAGTCCTGCCTTAGTGGCAATCTCTTTGATACGATCAGAGTTAGTTAACTCATTTACTGCCTGCTTAGCATTGTTAAGCTCTGTCTTTTCGTCACTAATCTTGCGATTAAGTTCTGTGATTTGTTGCTTGATAGCCTGATTACGCCCTTGTAGAAATACAACAGCGATACTCATCACAATAGCTGTCAAAACAATTGCCGAATAGAAGGCCTTTTCCATACGTGTCATAAAACGAATATGGTTTCTAATAGCCCTATTAACAATCTGACGTTCCTGATTTTCCATAGTTACTTCCTGATTTTTTTAGCCACACGCAATTTAGCAGAGTGCGAGCGATTATTGGCTTCTAATTCTTCCTGACTAGGTAGGATAGGCTTGCGATTAACCAGAGCTACCTTCGGTTGTAAGTCTTCGGGAATAAAAGGTAAGCCTTTAGGTACATCTACCGTGCTAGCTTCCTTGAAAAGTTGCTTAGTCAACCGGTCTTCCAAAGAATGGAAGGTAATCACCGAAATGCGACCATCCACAGCTAGGAGATCCAAAGCCTCCTGAATAGATTCATCCGCAGCACCAAGTTCATCGTTCACTTCGATTCGAATAGCTTGGAAAATTTGCTTGGCTGGATGGCCCTTCTTCTTCAATTCCTTAGCAGGCTTAGCTGATTTAATGATTTCTGCCAGTTCCGTCGTGGTCTCAATTGGTTTAACCTGACGAGCCTGTTCAATTTTACGTGCAATTTGTTTAGAGAACTTGTCCTCACCATACTTGAAGAAAATGCGCACCAAATCGATGTAAGGATAGGTATTGACCACCTCATAAGCAGTCAAGCTCGCCTCCTCATTCATACGCATATCCAGCTTGGCATCCTGTTTATAGGAGAAACCACGCTCACGCTCATCCAACTGTGGGCTAGACACACCCAAGTCATAGAGAATGCCATCAATTTCAGACACTCCCAGAGCTTCAAGGTTAGATCTGAGGTTACGGAAATTATCCTTAATGAAAGTCACCATTCCCTTATCAATATAGTCCTTGAGACGCACTTGAGCATTATCAATAGCCTTTTGATCCTGATCAAAACAGTACAAATGACCCTTTTCAGACAATTGTGACAATAGATAAGACGAATGTCCTGCGCCACCCAAGGTCGCATCAACATAGATGCCATCGGGCTTGATATCAAGCATATCAACAGTTTCGTGTAAAAGAACGGTTACATGGTGAAATTCATTAGTCATAACTTTTATTATAGCACAAGGATGGAGAAATTGTCTCGTTCTGTAAGTTAACAGGATAGTAAAAAAGCCAGACCTGTGGTCTGGCTTGATGATTGATAGATCGGTTCTCGAAAATCAGTCAACTCTGTAAAAATAACTTTCCTCAGATGGCTTACCATTAGTCGCTAAAATTCGGTCCTTACTGTTATCTCCCGCATCACTTCCATCGCTAACTCCTTTAGGACAAAGCTCAATTGGGGTATTACCTGTTGGAATGGAATCAACATAAGTTATACTATATATTCCAGACACATATTGATTGGATGAGACTTTGTCGATAGGGTAAGTAGAACCCCAGAGATTCAACTGTCCATCCGAAGTAATGGTGATAGTCTGTCCATTTGAAGATTTCCATGTTCCTACAGCTGATTTATAGTTGCCATTTTTGAGTTCATCAGGCTTGAGAGCTGTTGAACTTGTTTGAGTTTGTGACGCTGCGCTAGATTCAGTAGAGGCACTGCTCAGGTCCTTCCAACCCCAATTAGAGAGATCAACCTCATCTGCACCAGAATCACTGTCATCTTTTACAAGAGACTGGCCATCACTACTAAAGTGGTAACCTGAACCACCGCCTACTGTTGCACCGGCACTACCATAGTAGCTAAAGGTGTTATCCATGAGGTAGGCCAATGTCATACGCTCACCCAACATGCCCAGTTGTGGACCTTCTGTCAGACGAATAACCTGACCACTATCCTTAGAGATAGTGTAAATATCCGTAATCACATGTTCTTTAAAGAGTTTACCTGGCTTAAAAGCAAGAATCAACTCATCAACCCCATTACCATCCAAATCACGGTAAGTATAGACCGTTGAAGCAGGACTTATTTGAGAATTAGCATAGGTCACCACCAAAGGATTAATTGAAGCGTCAGTTTGATTGTCAGCTACAGCTGTTTGGTACTTGCTGTATGATATCATCATAAGCAGAGGTATCTACTTTTTTCTCTTGACTAGAGCTTGAGCTAGAGCTTTCACTACTACTTGATTGTGACTGTTCTACTGATGATGAAGAATTGGTAGATGATAAATGATTAGACTGATTTGAACAAGCAGCCAATAGGGCTAGACTAGGCTAGATAATCCTGTTACTAATACTAAAACTTTATTTTTCATTGCTGATCCTAAATTCCTTTTCTCTTACCCTTATTCTGTTGTCCCAGAGCTAATATCTGAGCCGTAGGCAGGGTCTGTATAGCTTGAGGTCTCACTATTTGAGTCGGTATCAGTTGTTGGAGGGGCATAATTATACTGTGGTGCTTGGTAAGTTCCTTGAGCTGAGGAAGGAGCCGGTGTAACCGTAGTCGTTGTGGCTGCCTGTGCCTGACTAGCTGCTACAGATGTCGTGCTAGAGCTTGACAACTCGCTAGACGTTGATGTTGACGATGACGAGCTAGAGCTAGATGATTTAGAGGGAGCCTTAGCTTTTGATGACGACTGTTTGGTGCTGACTCTCACTCCTACCTCGGCATGATGATGAGTAGGACGGAAAAAGACAATAGCCAAAGCCAATAAAAGAGCTGGTAGGGTAAATGCCAAAATAAGGTAACGTTTTTCTTTTAAGTGACGAAATAGTTTCATAAGTTATTCACATTTCTTAAATTATATTTTAGTGTTGATTAATCTCAGATAAGATTATATCAGAAATATTAAAATGTGCAACATTGACATAAAGCTTTTTGACATCAGAGAAACCAACTCTTTGAGTCGGTTGATTGTCGTTATTGTTGTGGATTATTGAAGTTGTTGAATGGCATTCTACTTTTGTTGGTTGACAGAACAAAATTAAAAGTACAATCCCACCTATCCCCACGGCAAATCGGAAGAAAATAAAAGCCCAGTGATAACCAGCATCACGCAAACGACGGACTTGGATTGCAGTAAATGGTAATACAACAGCAAGACCATATATTAACATAGCTAATATCAGTAAGATTGCAATAGTACCTAGTGGACCGGCCACACTACCATCATTAGCACCTATAAATATACCTGCTAAAATCTCTACAGCGAAAATGACTAAAATATTTGCTAACACCGCAAACCAATAATCTGAGTGGCTTGAACGTCCTTCAAAATCTACATAGCCCCTCCAATATTTTTTATAAGCTTTAAACATCACCAAAGCTCCTCATTTTTGATACCCCCAATATATCAGAAGCTTCTTACTCTAGCAAATAGACCAAAAAAGCCCCATGAGGAGCTTTTTTGTTTATTCTCTAATTTGTCCTTGGCCATTAATATAGAACTTGGTTGAAGTTAGGGCCTCAAGTCCCATTGGACCACGGGCGTGCATTTTTTGGGTTGAGATTCCGATTTCAGCCCCCAATCCAAAGACGAAGCCGTCTGTGAAGCGGGTTGAGGCATTGACATAGACCGCTGCAGCGTCTACGTCGTCTTGGAATTGCTCCGCACGACTGATATCCTGAGTCACGATAGCCTCTGAATGCGATGTCGTGTAAGTATTAATCCAATCAATGGCCTCATCAAGGCTGTCTACCACTTTGACAGACATGATATAGTCAAGAAATTCTGTCGCAAAATCTTCTGGTGAAGCTGGTACAGCTTTTTCCATGAGTTTCAGAGCCGTTTCATCTGCACGGAACTCAACAGCTTGAACTTTTGAAATAGCTTTTTCCAAGTTAGGCAAGAAGTCTTCCGCAATATCAGCATGAACAACGAGAGATTCTGCAGCATTACACACACTTGGTCGTTGGGTCTTAGCATTGATGACAATCTGTGTCGCCATATCTAAGTTAGCATATTTATCCACATAAATATGACAGTTACCAACACCCGTTTCGATGACAGGAACCTTGGCTTTTTCTTTAACCGTTTGGATGAGACGAGCTCCACCACGAGGAATGAGCAAGTCAACATACTTGGTCGCCGCCATGAGTTCCTCGGCTACCTCATGAGAGGTATCTTCAACCAGTTGAACAGCATCTGCTGTAATTCCTGCATTTTCCAAAGCTTTACGAGCTACCGCCACCAAAGCTTTATTGGAATTGATAGCATCACGTCCTCCACGAAGAATAATGGCATTATTAGTTTTAAAGGCAAGGCTAAAAGCATCGATTGAAACATTAGGACGGCTCTCAAAAATCATAGCGATAACACCCATGGGAACACGCTTTTGAACGATTTTGAGCCCATCCAGATTCGTATAGCCACGAACCACTTGACCGATGGGATCTTGGAGATCTGCGACCTGACGGACACCTTCGGCAATTCCTGCGATACGATCTTCCGTTAGGAGCAAGCGGTCTTGCATGATTTCGGAGATACCATTTTCCTTGGCATTGGCCATATCCTTAGCATTTTCAGTGATAATATAGTCACTCTCAGCTACTAGAGCTTTTGCTACCTGATTTAAAAGGTCGTTTTTAGCTGCTGTTGATAATTTAGCAATCTGACGACCTGCCACCTTGGCCTGTTGGCCTAGTGTATCGATATATGTCATATTAGTCCTCCTGTTTAAAGAGTGTACCGATTTTGGCTCCTTCTAGGACACGAAGAATGTCACGTGGATTTTCACCATTCATTAAAACCATTTGGCTTTGATTTTCAAAAACCATCTGAGCTGACTTAATTTTACTCATCATACCACCCGTGCCAAATTTACTACCAGCACCACCAGCTGAGGCTAGAATTTCCTCGGTAATCTCTGGTACATAGCTTCGAAGGGTTGCATCCTCATAGACATTTGGGTTCTTATCAAAGAGCCCATCAATATCTGACAACATGATAAGTAAGTCCGCACCAACAACCTTAGCTACGATAGCCGACAAGCGATCATTGTCTCCAAACTTAGTTGCATGATCCATTTCATCTACGCTGACAGCATCATTTTCATTAACAACTGGAATAACTCCAAGCTCAAAGAGACTTTCAAAGGCATTGATGGCGTTGGCCAAACTCTCGGGGTACTCGACCACATCACGGGTCAAAAGCAACTGAGATACCTTGGTTTGATAATGTGAAAAGACCTGAGAATATAGGCTCATCATAGCCACCTGTCCTACACTTGAGACAGCTTGTTGCTTACCGACTTCAGCCGGTCGCTTGTCTAGGTCTAAGACATTGAGCCCGAAGCCCATGGCTCCAGAGGATACGAGGACAACCTCAATCCCTTTATTGTGTAAGCTAGAAATAACAAAAGCTAGCTGATCGATTTTTTCAAGATTAATTTTCCCTGATGGCAAAACCAGAGAGCTGGTCCCGATTTTGATAACTAGGCGTTTTACTGAGTCAAAATTTCGTTTCATGTTTATGATTATACACTAAATTCTTGTATTTTAACATATATAATGCATAACTTTAAATAACCAACATCATCATCAAAAAAAGAATCCCTCCAATCGGAGAGACTCTTTAAACAGTTTGTTTTAGGCAAACAACATGGCTCTAATACGTTTCCAACGTCTGCGATCAACAAAGAGATAAACGATTAAGGCAATTAAAGCTATAAGCCCAGATACTATAGTATTGACTACTAGGGCAATCCAGAACTTACTTGCAAAGAAGACCACACCACCCAGCAAGGCTGCAATAAAAATGGTAAGGACAAAGATACCCATATAAAGCCACTGGCCGCCACCTCGATTGAAGAGCTGGGTAACTTCCTGCCAATTCACTTCCAACAATTTAAGGTCACGTTCAAAGAAATAGCCACCTGCAAGATAGGTTGTCACAAGGAAACCAATGATGAAACTCAGTACTAAAACCGGATGGAGATGTGCAAGGAATATTAAACCAAGTCCTCCTAATAAGAGGGAAACACTGACTTGCAAGCCATAGAAAATCCAAAACTTTTGACGAAGATAGTCACCCATATTGATTGGCAAGCTACGAATAAAGTCAAAGTTTGTTCCCTCTAAGGAAGTTGCTACACCAAGAAAACTTGTTGGTTGAGCTGAAAAGAAACCAAAGGCAATTCCGACCAAAAGCAGGAGTCCGAAATAGTCTGGACCCAGATCTTTCAAAAAGACCGCACCCCCACCTAGCATGATCATATATAAGACTGGTACCACATAGGTATTGATAATGAGGGTTGAATTCCCCAAAGTAGATAAATGATGGCGAACCAAGACCTGTCTTTGGCTTCGGGTAACAGCTTTGGCCTGAGGCTTTCTAGCCTTCTGGTTATAAATGGCTTCGTGGAAATAACGAGGCATTCTGACTTTATAAAACCAATAGCCCAAGATAAGCACTAAGATAAGAGGAAGATAGAAATTTAGCAGAGCCTCTGGAGATAGAGGGGCAGCTACGACATCATAGTAACCTCTTAGATAAGGCAACAAGGGAAAATTGACATGCCCAGCACCCTTAATATAACCATTAAGAAAACCAACCATCATGATAGGCAACATAATCAATATGGTCGACAGAGTCATCAGGATACTCGAATAGAGCTTTTGACGAGAGCTACGAACAATCATTGTCCCAATGCTATTAGCGAGAACTACTGACAGAACGAGATTGACAAAAAGACAAAGGATAAAGGCAAATAGACCTACAGGTATCCCAAGCGGCCCAATAAATTGCCAGTAAGCTAGAATCAAAAGACTAAGGATAGGTACCATGAAGCTCATACCAACCATAAAACCTGACAAGGTCTTGGCAAGGAAAACTTCTGATGGTTTCAAGGGGAGAGATAGATAGACCTTGCTATCTTTACTGTCATAAAAGGTACTATAGAGAGCCGTGAAGGTCTGGAGAAGTCCCATGATTGAAAATGTCAAGAGATATAGGGTTAAGACTCCAGGATTGGCCTTATAATCGATACCTACAAAAAGATAGCTATAGACAACCGTAAAAACAACTAGAATCAAGAGTTGTTGTCTAAGCATGGCATTAACGATGGAGAAATTAGCTTTTTTCTTTTTCTCCTGACGTTTCTGTAGGTTAGTTACTGCTTGAGGATTGGCGTAGAGGAGATTAATTTTAAAAAGCTCCCAAACATGGTTCCAGTTCATGACTATACCTCCTCAATCTTACGTCCAGCCATTTCCAGATAAATGGTTTCCAAATCCTTATCAGGGTACTGAGATTTCAGTTCAGCTAGAGACCCTTGGAAGATAAGTTTTCCTTTCTTCAAAATAGCAATCCGATCACAGAGCTGCTCAGCTACACTTAAAACGTGGGTTGAGAAAAGGACACTATTGCCTTCCTTGGCATGATGACGCATGGCTTCTTTCAAATCATAAGACGCCTGTGGATCCAGACCAGTTAAGGGCTCATCCAAAACCCAAATCTGTGGATTAACCAAAAGGGCACCGATGACAACAACCTTCTGACGCATACCGTGAGAGAAGGAAGAAATGAGGTTATATCGATTTTCAGTCAAGTCAAAGGTAGACATGAGATCAGTCAAACGTTCCTCGACTTGACTAGCTTCCAAATCATAGATACGTGTCAAAAAGTACCAATAGTCATTAGCAGTCAAATTTAGAAATAAGTCCGGCGAATCTGGCACATATGCTATTTTCTTCTTAATAGCATCACGATGTTGGCTAAGGGCCATATCATCGACGTAAACTTCTCCGTAGCTAGCTTCAATGATAGACGTCAAAATAGAAATAGTAGTAGTTTTACCAGCTCCGTTGTGACCAATCAAACCAAAGATTTCACCATCTCGAATCTCGAGATTAAGATCTGAGAGAGCATCTTTATCTTCATAACGTTTCGTTACATGTTCAAAGTGAATCATCTTTTATCCTTTCTTGAGAACCTATTTAACGATGGCCTCATTTTATAATTTATATTAGATTTTGAGTTAGAGTTGTTTCCTTATTTTTTATGAATAACGCTCTAAAAATACTGGAAATAGATTTAGATAAGGCTATTTCGTTACCTCTTCGTTTATTGTATCATTTTAAAGGTACAATTTCAAGAAAACGATTGCAAATACGAGACAATTTTGCATTCAGCCTTTGATAATGCTAAACTTATAGTATTTAGAACAAATAGGAGGAAAATCACTGGTGCCAACCGGAATTATCATCAATTCGCTATCAATTATCCTGGGAGGAATCGCTGGAGGACTCTTTGGCGACTATCTTAGAGAAGACTTCAAGGAGAACCTTAATCTCATATTCGGACTAGCCTCTATGGTTATGGGGATTAGTGCTATTATGAATATGGTTAATATGCCTGCGGTTATCTTCGCGGTGGTTATCGGTACTATCATCGGCCTCTTGCTAAAGTTTGGAAACCTCATCAACAAGGGAGCTGGACTTATGGAAAAAGGCCTGTCCAAGATTACACCAAGCAAGGAAACCGGACTGGCTCATGATGAATTCTATGCACAACTTCTGACAGTTATCGTCCTCTTTTGTGCGAGTGGGACAGGAATTTACGGGAGTCTTGAGTCTGGAATGACTGGTGATGCTTCTATCTTAATTTCTAAGTCTATCCTGGATTTCTTTACAGCCATGATTTTCTCTTGCAGTCTGGGCTACATCGTTTCCATGATTGCCATCCCACAATTTATCATTTTTTTCCTTCTCTTCTTGAGCGCTGGGTTCATTCTTCCTCTAACAACAAAAGCCATGATTGGTGACTTTAAGGCTTGTGGGGGCTTCCTCATGATTGCGACGGGATTTCGTATTATGAAACTGCGTCAATTCCCAACAGCAGATATGATTCCAGCCATGATTCTGGCTATGCCTATTTCCTGGGCTTGGGTTAATTGGATATTGCCTTTTCTTGGTTGAAATTACCATCGAAATAACGAAATACCGTTAGTACTTAACTCCTGGCGGTTTTGGTCTCTATTTATTGCCGTTATGGATACAAACTATTAAAAACTAGTAATGTTTATAGTGTTTAATTGTAATTTTTCTAACCTTGTTTAGATCTTGTTATAATAACCTTCGTAGGTCTAAGCGACCTACAAGATACTTTTTTTCATAACCGTTTCCACCCTCTAATATTTTAATGAACTTACAATACTGATGGAAATTTATCGGAAAGCCTGGTGGAGACACTGGTCTTTTTTGGTGGATTCGGGACACAAAAACCACTCTCTCACTATGAAAGAATGGTTCTGTGATAACTTATACTTCTACAACTTCCAAGTTTTTTCCACCTAGGAGAATAAGGTATTTATCAATCTTATCTATTTGATAGGCTTGGCTGAGTGCTTTAGCATATAGGCTCATTTGCCCTTTGTAGCGTTCCTTAAGCTCACCAGGTTGAGTGAAGCGGTCTGTCTTATAGTCAAAGAGGACAATACGGTCTTCTAGAAGAAGGTAGCCATCGATGATACCACGGACGACAAAGTCTTCTTTACTAGCTGGGTCTTCTGCCAACATGGCAAATGGTGCTTCACGACGCAACTTATCACGATTGGCTAAAATGAGCTTCCCGAGCTCTGTATCAAAGAATCCTAAAAGTTTTTCTAACTGAACACGCGCCTTGACTCGATCATCTGCCGATACTCGACTCAAGGCCTGTGTCAAATCTTGGAGAGTCACTGTATCAGAAAGAATCAAGCGTTGCATGAGTTCATGGGTTGCTGAACCAACTGCAGCTCCGGTTACCTTAATCTTTTGTCCAAAGTCTGGTAACTCAAAAGTGGTTGCTGTCTCAAGAGGTTGCACTTCCTCTTTCTTATACATGATATCTACGCCCTCTGTATCCATAACTGGTTCGTAAAAGGTCTTGAGCTGGCTTGGGGTACGCACAGATGGCAGGTCAATCGCTGGTGCATAAAGTTGATTGAGTTTCTCAACACTTTCTAAGACAGTTAGGGCACGCTTAATGTCTTCCGTCTGGCGATTGTTAGATAGATCATCAGCATCTACTGCCGCTTGAACTTCAACCTGACCAATAGCCTCTGGAGTTAACTCCTCAGCCTCAACAAAGCGAACAGTAAACTTGAGATCCTTTCTCATAAAGGCGGTATCCAAAGCCATAACCCAATCCTGATAAGTAGCGATTTGGTCACGTAGGGCTACTGGTAGGCGATTATTTTCAACATCCGTGCCAAATTCCTGGGTCAATTTCTCCTTACTGCCCTTACCAACCAGGTAGAGTTTTTTCTCTGCACGGGTCATTGCAACATAGAGCAGACGCATCTCTTCTGAGATACTTGCTCGACGCTCTTCCCTACGATTTTCCTGGAAGGTTAAGGTCTCGAGAACAACATTTAACTTAGGCAAATTGGTATTTACCTGGTCTTTGAGGTCAGCTAGATACTTAATACCAAGTCCTTTTTCACGGTTGATAATATACTTACCACTTAGGCCATCCTTGCTGTGACCAATGAACTTGCGATTCATCTGCAAGACAAAGACATACTTGAACTCTAGACCCTTGGACTTGTGAATGGTCATGAGTCTAACGGCATTTTTGGGAACCAAGTCTGTTACTTCCTCTAGGTCGTTACCGCTAGAAATAATCTTATCAATCATACCAATAAAACGAGAAAGTCCCTTAAAGCCAGTCTTTTCATAGGCATTGGCACGCAAGGCAAGGGCGTAGAGATTGGCCTGGCGTTGCTCAGCTCGTGGAAGACTGCCAACATAATCATAATAGAAGCGATCGTCGTAAATCTTCCAGATGAGGTCATAGAGCGAGTGCCACTTACTGTAATCACGCCAATCTGATAGAGTCTCAATTAAGAGAGTCAACTTGGTCTCAAGTCCTTGGGTGACAACTTCTGGATGAAGTCCTGATTTAGTATGAGCTGCAAGAAGCTTATCGTAGAATTGGCCTTTGTCAGCCTGGACAGCGATCCTAGCCAGGTCGTCCTCGTTGAAGTTAAACATCGGTGAACGAAGGAGAGCAACCAAGGCGTAGTCATTGAGAGGATTATTGATGGCACGAAGAGTATCCAACATAATCATAACTTCTAGTGACTCAAGGTAACTTGACTTGTACTCGTCAGGAACCAAAGGAATTCCGTGCTCCTCAAAGCTTGCCATCAAGTCCAGATAGGTGTTGCGGGTTGGTGCTAGGAGGGTAATGTCCTCAAAACGTACACCCTGCTCGTGAAGTTTGATAATTTCTTTGATAACCAAGGAAATCTCGCCGCTACTAATAGGTTGATCCGCACCTTCCTCGTCGGGAGTCACACTTGCTTCATCACTATTGTAAATCAGAACCTCTGTCTGATTTTCAGGATGGGGCTCTCTTTGCTTCTCGCTACCCGCTACCAGCATGTGCGTCTTGTCATAGAGGATGTCCCCGATTTCCTGATCCATGAGGTGGCTGAAAACACCATTAGTCGCATCAAGAACTTCAGATTGACTACGGAAGTTCTCCTTTAGAAGGATAAGTTTACCTGCATCTGGATTTTCAAGGAAAAGCTGGAACTTACCATTAAAAATCTGAGGGTCTGCCTGACGGAAACGATAGATGGATTGCTTGATATCTCCCACCATGAATCGGTTGTGTCCATTAGATAGGAGTTCCAACATGCGTTCTTGGGTATGGCTATTGTCCTGATACTCATCTACCATTACTTCATGGTAACGGTCACGGTAGCTAGCTGCCACCTCTGGATTTTCCTCCAAAATACGGATGGCAAAATGGGCAATATCCGAGAATTCAAAAGCATTTTCCTGAATCTTGGCCTGTAAATACTGGTCCGAAAAATCAAGTACAAAGGACTGAAGCAACTCCAACAGAGGTAGGATGTCATCATTATGCTTGGTCAAAACCTCGAGGACCGTTAGTTGGGTATCAACCTCTCGCAACTGGGCCACAAACTCATTTTTGGTCTTGTTGTAAGCTTCCTTGTAGGCCTTGAGTTCCTCGTCTTTAGGACGGGTCATATTGGTCAAACCAGTACCTCCTGACAAAGTCAAGAGTTGTTTGAGCAAGTCCTCCATATCCGTTTGGTCATTGGCCAGAGCTCCTTCAAGAAGGCTAATGGCATCCGACACATTATTCAGATACTTAGCCTTGGCAAATTCACGCTGAGCTAGACCTAAATGGTCTCTTAAGAAAGCTAGGAAATCAGCCAACAAGCCAACTTTAAGACCGTCTAAAAGATCATTTTTAGCCTGTTCTGGCTTGGCCTCCGTCTGCCCCTTTAAGAGATTTTGACGTAGCCATTTTTCAGGACCTGCAGTAGCCTGAGAAAAGTTATAGACATCGTAAACTAAATCACGGAAGGCCTTACTAGTTTTGCTATGTCCAGTGAAATTGCGGACCAATTTTTGGAAAAGTTGGGCATCCTTCCCTTGCATGTAATCGTTGAAGAGGTCAGCATAAACCTCATTTTTCATAAGTGTCTGCTCGGCAGGGTCTGTCATGATGCGGAAAATAGGTGACACACCCAGGAGATAGCCATACTGATTGACCAATTTCTGGGTAAAGGCATCCATGGTTCCAATATCAGCCGTTCCAATCTTGGCAATCTGATCTGAAAGAAAGGCACGCTCTTCATCCGTCTCAACCTGTCCCAACTGCTCTGTCAGACGCTTTTCCAGACGCTCTTTTAACTCACCTGCGGCCTTTACCGTAAAGGTTGAGATAAAGAGTTGATCAATGCCAACGCCACGTCCAATCATATCAAGGATACGCTCAACCATAACAAAGGTTTTTCCTGATCCAGCCGAAGCTGATACAAGAATATTGCTACCATTACTGTAAATGGCCTCAATCTGCTCAGGTGTTAACTTGCGTTCCTTGTTAGAAGCTGATTCTTGGGCAATACGTTCCTCAATCTCTGTTGGACTTAAAAAAGCTTTAGTCAACATGGTTATCCTCCTGGTCTTTTTTGTCTGCTGTCACAGCTTGATCAGTGACTGTAGAGGGGATGATTTTTTCAGCAACTTGCATCTCATTATCGTCCTCATCTTTTGCCATCAGCTCCAAATAGGCTTCCTTCTTGCCCTTACTTGGTAAACGCAAGAGTTTTCGAGCCTGTCCCATGTGTCGGTCGGCCTCAAAATGAGTAATTGCCTTGATTTGATCTCCTTGGACAGACTTACCATCCTCAGTATAAGGATTAACCGCAAAATTCCCGCTTCGAATAACTTCAGCAGCACTTGTAAAGAGCTTGATATTGTAGTCTAGCAAGGTTTCTAGGTCCTCCTTGTCATAGGTGACGGTCTTTTGTAAATCATAGTTTCCACCAGCCAGATGCTCTGTTTCTGAAGCCACAAAAAGTCCCTTATAGGTCAATTCCTTATGAGCCTGAGCTGCCAGCTTATCCAGACCAAACTTAGCTAGGTTAAGCTGTGGGTCCTGCATGTGAAGATACATGGCCCCAAAAAGCTGAGCAGCATCAACCTTATAGGTTTGGCGAAGGGCCTCCAGATAGGTCACCAATTGCGGACTGAGGCCATTGTAGAATTTTTGAATGTCAAAGATATTTTTACCTGACTTGTAGTCAACGACACCCAGAGCCCCATCTGTTAAACGGTCCACACGGTCAATAATCCCTGTAATCTTGATGCTATTTGCTAAAAGCAAATCAAACTTGGCTTCCTCACGCTCAACCTTAACGGCCGCATTGTCACGTAAAACACTGGCAGTTGAACGGGCGATATCTTCCAAAATCTGACGAGATAAGCGACTCTCTTGGTCCTCTGTATAGAGAATTTCAAAGGGTTGTTCCTGATTGGTCTGAGCAATAGCCTTTTCCAATTTATCATCGAAGTTTTCTGACGAAGAATCCCCCATCACACGCTCAAAGACACGGTGCAAGTAAGTCCCGTGGTGTCGAGCATCCGGATGGATGGACTCCAACTCTTCAAGCCCCAAAACATAACGCAAGAAATAAAGGTATTGGTTGTTATAGAAGGTCGTCAGAGCCGAAGCTGATAATTTCAGTGGTTCTTCCCCCGGAAAAACCAGCTGCATGACCTGATCATCCACCTTGGTTGTCGTCACATCGTCAATCACATTTGGAATCAAGACTTGGTCCTTATCAAGTCGCTTACGGAGATAACGCACAGCAACGGACCAGAAAGTCTGCGTTTCCTTATCCAAATCAGCATCTAGATGGCTGCTGTTAAGGGCAATGACAGTTGATAGAAGGTCCTTGTAGTTCCCAATCTGGTCACCCTTAGCCTCGAAACGATTACGTCCCTTTTCAACCAAAGAAAGGCCAAGGTCAAGCAGCTCTTTCAAATAAACCGACATGTCATCTTGAGTCTCATTGAGAATTTGTGGCTGACTAAGCACCAATTGTTCACTAGCCGCATTAAAAAGTGACATAGCTACAAAATGCCCCCGCTGACTATTGCTCTGCGTAACAATATCCAAACTCCTGTGTTCATCCGTCGCCTCATTGATACGACTACGTTCCTCGTCAGACAGGAGACTCTTATTTTGCCCTACCTTAGGAAAGTGTGACTGGGTCATCCCCAGGGCAAAAACATAAGGAGCAGAATGTGGTTGAATCAAATCGTATTTCTTCACATTGACCACATCGATAGTGGCTGGGACAGTACGGTAATCACAGGCCAACATTCCTGAACGCAAAATGGACAAAAAGTCGTCGACTGACAGTGTTTCTTCCCCAAAAATAGTCTCAACCTGCTCCAAGAGTTGTGTGAAAGCCTTCCAGACCTGTTCATTCTGTTCTTTTTCGGCCTCACTGGCCTTGGCAGTCAAAGCAGCCATCTGACTTGGCACTTGCACAGCCTCTAAAAAGACCACTAGTTTCTTGAGTAGACTAGATCCCTTTTGTTTGCGACTATTAAGCAATTTGTCCAAGGGCTCTACCAGCTGTAACCTTAAGCCATTGAGCTGGTCTAAATCATACTTATCACGACTATTAGCCGTAAAATCAGACAAGAACTTGTGACGCCCCTTGATATCTGCAAAATTGACATAATACTCAAAAAGGTCTAATTCCTCTTGAGCAAAACCACCATAGAGACCAGATTTTACGAGGTTAAGCAAATCCTCGGCACGATAATTATAGCGCTTGATACGTTCCAGCGAATCCACAAACTGCACCAAAGGATGGCTAGACATGGTTTCTTCCTTACCGAAATAATAGGGAATATCAAATTTTCGGAAAATCTGCCCCACCTGAAGCTTATAACTCTCCTCATCACCAAGTAAGACTAGAATATCCTTGTAGCGCTTACCATCTGCCAACAACTGACGAATACTCTTGGCAACCTGAGCCACCTCTTCCTTTTGGTTGACCACTTCCCAGACCTGCAAGGCTTGCTTGTCCTGAGCAGTCAGCTGCTCATCTACCATACTAAAATCATGACGGCTCTCCAAAAGACGGCTAATGCGAGCAAAAGAAGGATTGCCCTCTTTGTCTGTCGTTACATAGTCGGGTGTCACCTTATAGGTTTGAGCCAAAGTTCTCAAAAAATCCACTGAGGCCTGATAAACATTGCCATAAACAAAGTTAGCCCTATAAGCTTTTTGACTGGCATAAGTTCCAATGACAATCTGATGACACTTATCATTCAAGAGGGCAACCAGAGCCTCCTCCTCGGCAGAAAAACGCGTAAAGCCATCAATGACCAAAACCGTGTTGCCCAGGACCTTATCCAAATGACCTGAGGTAATTTCCTTAAAAAAGGCACTGAGTTTTGATTGATTGTCAAAATCCCCTGCCAACAAGAGGTCCTGAGCGGCACTAAAAATCCTTATCAAATCCTCTTGTTTCTCAACCTGATCCAGATGCTGCAAATCCAGAACCGTCATATTAGCCTGCTGCAACTCTTTATAAAGGTCTACCAATTGATTAATAAAGTTGCTATCCTTACGCAAACGGCCATAGACCTTGAGTTCATCATCGCCCATATGCGACAACACCTTATAAAAAATCATGGCCAGACCAGTATCATCCAGCTGCATCTTGGGGTTGCTCGTATTGAGAATAAAATATCTCGCCATCTGAGTAAAACGAGTCACCGTAATCTCAAAGGATGCTGACTGAGGCAGGTATTCCAAGACCTTACGCTCCTTCTCAAATGACAGGGCATTAGGGGCAATATAAAAGACCCTCTTCCCCTTTTGAGCATAGCTGGTTGCCTGCTCCGTCAGAATTTCTGTTAAATCCTGAGACATATCCGTATAAAGTAATTTCATAAGACGTCCCTTTCTTGTCTCTGCACCAGTCGTTCGGACTAAGCAAGAATTGCCATTCACTTAGCCCTAACAACCACTAATCCTTGCTATTATAACACAGAATTAATCAACAATCAGACTCCTCCCTCATCCCTTTTTAGCCCTCTGGACTATGGGCCAGACATAAGCTTATCCCCTACAGTAAAAGTCCCAAATATCTGGTCCTATAGCCCAAAAAAGAACCAAATCAAAAGATTTAGCTCCACAACTTTATTTAAAAATTAATTCCTAAAAGGTTGTCACCACTGCTTGTAATCAGCTTGGCATCCCTATACTTCCTAAGAATATTCTTGGCTGAGTGAAGGTTAAGACCAGAGGTCTTCTTCTGATTTTCTTCCTGCATAATGGCATCAAGGTCAACTTTTTCTTCTTGCGTCGTATTTCCCATGACGAAATGGTAGCTACTATCCTTATCATGGCTATGAAAACTAAAATTGATTTGACTTACAGGCACCTGCTTACTCTCATCAATCGCATTACTAAAGAAAATGGACACTCGTAGGGTCAAGTCAACCACATTCATAGCAAAACATGATCGTCATTCGTCTCCATCAGAATAATCTCTAGCACATCTTCACTAACAACAGACATGACGGAGTTAGTTGTTCCTAAATCAAGACCAACCACTTTCTTTCACATAGTAATTTCCCTGCTAGCCTCATTTTCTGTTTATCTGACTTTCAGTCTTAGCATGCATTCGCCTAGATTTTTTAATGTCATTTTTGTCACATAAAACTCCAATAGAGTATAATCATTCCAATATAGTTTTTCACTATACTCTATTATCACAAATAAAGAGACTACAAAATAGTAAAAAAGAGAGTGAGACCGAACAACTTTTTAAAAATTGTTTCTTGTCCCACTCCCTTGAGTGTCAATCAATCTGATAGATTGGATGAACTTATAAATACAGAAGATATTATCTCCCTAATGTCATGCTCTTAGCAACTTCCCTCCTAACTTAATCAACCGCATTCTAACCAACATAAATAATTTCTAAATTACCCAAGGAAACTTCCCCTTTGATGTAGAAGTCCTTGCTAGTCAGGTTACTAGGATTTTCCTCATGCTGTACAGCTGAAAGAGAATTATCCACATTCACATGTACTCGCCAATCACTGGGCACATAGAGACTAAGACTTCCAAGAGAAACGTCCACATCAAACTGGGCAGATGGCCCCTCGATATGACAATTATCCAAATAAACGGAAGCCTGTCCTAAACTTACATCCGCACTTCCATGAGTAAAGTGTTGATCATTGAGATATTTGGTCACTGCTGAAAAAGTGACATCAATATCATTTCCACCATTATTAGCGTCTGAGCCAGTAGAACCCAATCCAAAACGATTCTTTGTTTTACTAGAAGAATTGAAGAGAATGTTCAAGCCAATGACTGCAAGAATAGAAGAGAGGATAAGGACCGAATTAGATACTGGAAGAAAATGGAACTGCCCGTTGAGTGAAAAAAGAGCCACAATGCCATAGGCGAAACCAAGACCAAAATGTCGTTTCAAAAAACTAGAAAGGGACAAGATAGCCAGTAAGACTACCCAAGCTAACATCCAAAAACTAATTTCCCATTGTATAAAATAGTCTTGTACAATTACCAAAGCTGCCAAAAGGATCAAGAGGATCCCAATTAATTTCTTTCTCATTATCTTACCTCATTTCGTTTAATCGTTCTTTTAAGACTGGATAGTAGCGTCTTGATACATGAACCTGCTTGTGGGTCTGATAGAAATTGACCGTGCTGGTCCCTGAAAAAGACTTCTCTAAAGAATAAATCTGCTTTACGTTGACAATGGTTGATTTGGAAATCCGACAAAAGGCAACCGGAAGCAGTTCTTCTAACTCATAGAGCTTCTGCTTGACCTCATAAGCCTCATCCCTGGTATGCCCATAAATCTTCTCCCCATCTGTTTCAAAAAAGAGAATCGTTTCCAAATCTAGAAAATACTCACTACGATCCTTGTAAAAGGCTAAAGGGACCAATTTTTGCTTAAAAATGGACTCCTGGAGCCACGCTATTTCTTCTGTTAATTGAGGAGCTCTAATCAAGATTTCAGGCTCATCCATGAATGGGTCTAATTCGATGCTAACTTTCATAATACTCCTTTCCTGTCCTTTTGATGGTTTCATTATAACAGCTGCTTTCAACAAAACAAGGCTTTTCAGGTAAGTGGCACAGTTTAGCCCCTAAGAGGTAAAAACAGACAAACAAAAGAACCTGGCAATTGCCAAGTTCTCCATTTTTTAGTGTGGAGGACTAACCTCCTATTTGTAATCCGTTCAATGCTGACTAGCTGAGCAAGCAACTGTTATTTCACAGTATTTTCACGGCTCACATTTTGCGATTCACCAGCCTTGCCGTTGATACGATAGTTGCTGTAGTTAGAATCGCTATCATCGTCACCAACATATTCCACATTACATGACCAAGAGATTTTATCTTTGATATCTCCTGATGACTTGAATTTTGAATCATAACCATAGTAGAAATCATAAACAGCTGTGAAGGTCACCTTTAAATCAAAGTCTTCTTTTTAGCCTTCTTCAATTTCCAAGACACGGGGCGGACGACCAACTGACTTTTCAAATAAATCAATCCACTTTTCTTTTGTTGCCATAAAGACTCCTATAAACTTGTTTTTTTCAAAAAATGCTAGAGCTTTACTTAGAATAGAAGACCTATTGTAAATGATGACATGATAGTAAATACGATTGCAAATAAGATAGACAAAATGACACCGTTCAAAAGTGCTGCCAAGATCATTTGATAGAACTTATCAGCCTTCCACGCTGTTGTTACAGGAACAATTGTAAAGAGGTTTGCAAGTGCAAATAAGAAGTAAACAACATAGAACAAGAAAAGTGGGAAGCCAACAAGTCCAATAGCTCCGAACAAGATTGTTACGAGCAAGATTGGCAAGGCCGATGATGTCAAGCGACCAAAACGATCAAAGCTATTCAAGAAAGTAGTCTCAGGATCACGGAAGATGGCCTTACGTGTTACAAATCCTGCCAAGATAAAGGCAAAGATAAAGAGGAAGGCAGCTAGGATACTTGCAAAGAAAGCTCCAAAACCAATGCTAGATGTATGACTTGAAAATGAAGATGAGTAACTATCTGTTCCATAAGAACCAAACATACTAGACAATGCGTTTGTTGTTGATACAACTGGGCTAACAAATTTACGTGCCACAGCGCTCAAGATTGCAAAGAAGGCAAGTCCAGTGAAGAGTGACAAGAAGATATAGTTAAGCCAACCATTGTGTTTCCCATAATCTGTCATATCAGCTGGACGACGCCATGCATTAAGCAACCATGTCCAGTAGTTTTTGAAAGTTGTCGCAAATGCTGATGGTTGTGCAGGGACAACTACAGCTTGACCATTGATAAATTGAACATTTTGACCTGGTTGAAGAGGTTGACCGTTAGCAAAAGATGCTTGTTGACCAGCTTGAGCATTCGCAAAAACAGCTTGTGGTTGCGTCGCTTGATTTGGCACTCCTTGTACTGGAGCAGCTTGCACCCCCGCAAAGGTTGGTTGAGGTTGTGCTGCCTGAGCAGTTGCAAAAGGAGCTTGTGGTTGTGCATCTTGTGCACTCGCAAAAGTCGGTTGAGGTTGCGCTTCTTGGGCACCAGCGAAAGTTGGCTGTGGGTGCGACTCTTGGGCTGGTGTTTCTTGAACATTGGCGAAAGCTGGTTGCGCTGGCGCTTCTTGTACTGGAGCAGTTTCTACTTCTGGGGCGTCATCTTGGAACTCACCAGCTGCAAGTGCCGCTGCAATTTCTTCTTCAGTCGCTGAACGACCATTGATGGCTTCAAAAAAATCTAACCAATCTGCTTTAGTCATAATAATCTCCTTAAAAATACATAGAACGGCTTTATTTTATCACAAATAAATCCATTAATAAATGTCATTTTTATTAGAAAAAGGTTCGGAGCAAACTGTCCAAACCTTTATATCTTCTTATTTACTTCTTTGTAGGGATTTTTGAATCTGACGATCTAGCTCACGTTTAATGTGAGGTTCTGGTGCAAATCGCTCTTCCCAGTCACTTGGTTTAAGAATTTTGTGGGTCACAGGATCAAAATGTGCCTTGCCATCTGGGAAAATTTTACCCATATTAGCCTCATGAACCGTATCAAAGAAAGGCTTAGGATCTACCCCCATAAGGACAAATGAACCATAGGTCAAATAAAGCAAGTCAGTCAAAGCATCCACCTGACCAACCATAGTTGATTCTGAATGCTCTTTAGAACTAACTTTGAGGGCTGCCTTGTCAAGAGCAGCATGCAAATCCAGGACAGCCTGACCAAAGACACGCTTGTCCCCACCTGATGAAGCGTAAAGGAATTCGACAATTTCTTCCAACTTGAAGTCCGAACGGTGACTAGCTTCCTCAATACCGTAAACACGAGGCATATCAGTAGTTGAGCCATCCATCAAATGGTGGAAATCCTTAACCTTGTTGAAGTTGTCATCATCACTGGTAAATGAATTTTCTGTCTCAAAGTGAATCAAACCATAGTGTGACAAGGCTTTAGCAATCCCATTCTGGTTATTAGTATCAGTGACATGGGTAGCCTGGTCTTTCAGTTCGTCTTCACCATTACCCATGGCAACACCAACGCCAACGCCAGACAACATTTCTAGGTCATTTTCCGAATCCCCAAAGGCCATAACCTCACTGAGTTCAAAACCAAAAACCTCGCCTAGATGATCGATACCTTTCAACTTAGATTGATCCGCTGAAATAATATCGGCTGAATAAGGGCTTGAACGGGTAATCTTCACATGAGGAAACTTTTCTTCAATATCTTGTGTTTCCCCCACCGTCGCTACCATAACCACCTGATAAATTGGCTCACGCATGATAGTCTTAAGAGTTTCAATACTTTGTGGCTTGAAACGACGAATCAAAGACTTGAAACTACGTTCCACCATCTTAGCCCAGGACTTAGGGACAATACGGCTGACGATCTGCCCAAACTTACTCGTTCCCATACTAATAATATTGGAACCAACAAGACCTGTGCTCGTCCCTAGAGAAATCTCTCTACGGTGCTTGGTGGCATAGCGAATCAAGTTGTAGACTGTTGATTTAGGGAGCTGATTTTGATACAGGACCTTATCATGAGTCAATATATACTGACCATTATAAGTGACTGCAAAATCTAGACCCAGATTGTCCATGAAAGGCTGAACAAATCCTGGACCACGACCTGTTGCCAAACCAACCAAGATACCATCTTCCTTCATTTGACTGATAGCTTTTTTGGTTGAACTTGACACACGTTTTCGGTCATTTAGAAAAGTCCCATCAATATCAAAAAAGACTGCTTTAATGGCCACAGAGCTCCCCTCCTTCTAACATTTTATGATAAAATAAATTATAACACATAATATAATGGTGAGTAATATAAATGACAAAAAAAATCCTAGTCCTTCATACTGGAGGAACCATTTCCATGTCCGCAGATGATGATGGCAAGGTCAGTCAAAACGCTGATAATCCCATGAACCATGTGGGACTTGATTTAGATAATCTGGACTTAACTGTCCTAGACTTCCTTAACATCCCTAGCCCACACATTACGCCTTACCATATGCTTGATATTTATAAAAAAATCAAGGAAACAGCTGGACAATATGACGGGGTGGTTATCACCCACGGAACAGATACCCTGGAAGAAACAGCCTACTTCCTAGATACCATGAACATCCCTGAAATTCCAATCGTCATAACTGGTGCCATGCGTTCGTCAAACGAGCTAGGAAGCGATGGCGTCTACAACTATCTCTCAGCCCTTCGTGTCGCAAGCAATGACAAGGCTGCCGATAAGGGTGTCCTAGTCGTTATGAACGATGAAATCCATGCGGCCAAGTATGTAACCAAGACTCATACCACAAACGTGGCAACCTTCCACACACCAACCCACGGTCCACTAGGCATCATCATGAAGTATGATATCCTCTGGTTCAAAACTGCTGAGCCTCGTGTTCGCTTTGACTTGGAACAAATTACAGGAACAGTACCAATCATAAAAGCCTATGCTGGAATGGGGATTGGAGATGGTATCATCAGTCTCTTAGACCCTGAAAAGATTGACGGTGTGGTTATCGAGGCTCTAGGTGCTGGAAACCTCCCACCACTAGCTGCAAGAGAAATTAAGTCACTTATGGACAAGGGAGTTCCCGTTGTACTCGTTTCCCGTTGCTTTAACGGTATCGCCGAACCAGTCTACGCCTACGAAGGGGGCGGCGTTAAACTCCAAGAAGAAGGCGTTATGTTTGTTAAAGAACTCAACGCACCAAAGGCTCGTCTCAAACTTCTCATTGCACTTAGTGCGGGACTCAAAGGCCAAGAATTGAAAGACTATATTGAGGGATAAAACATGAAACTTAGTATTGAAGCAACCGATAAATTGAAAAATAAAGATTTCCACTATGAGCTGACAGTCTCAAAAACATATATCGCCATAGTCTGTGGTACCGTGCTAGCCAGTGTAGCCTTGGTCGCATGGTTGAAGAAAAAATAAAAAAGCTTGAAGCATGGTCACTATAGAAGTGACTGAACTGCTTCAGGCTTTTAGTTTTCTTCATCTGGTCTATATTCAAGAATATCTCCTGGTTGGCAATCTAACTCCTTACAAATAGCGTCCAGTGTTGTAAAACGGATTGCCTTGGCCTTGCCTGTCTTAAGAACTGAAAGATTGGCTGGGGTAATACCAATACGTTCTGCCAGCTCACCCGAGCGCATCTTCTTCTTGGCAAGTTCAACGTCCAAATTGACAATAATCATAAGCCCTCCTAAATCGTGTACTCATTTTCCTCAGCAATGGCATTAGCCTTAGTCAAAATCATAGCAACAGCATAGAGAACAAAGCTAACTAGCAAATAACTGATATTAAAGAAACTATAACTATGGTTGCCTGTCCCAAATGTAAAGATACCATTATTGATAAAGGCTCCAAGAACGAGCAAATGCGCTGACCAACGAACCAACTTAGCATTTTTAGCGATAAAAATATCAGAACGATAAAGATTAATCAGAAAGACACGTAGGCACAACAAGAAGCCTATGTTGACTGACATACGAAGGAAATCAATGATTGCTGCAAAAAGCGTCAGACTAGTGCTACTACTTTTCACGGTAACTCCCGACCCAAGAAGCATACGTAAACCTTGTTGTAAGAGTCCTTCATGACCAGTCAGGATAAAGGCATCATTAAGAATGGTAATAACAAGGCTTAAAAAGCCCGCAAAAAGGAGGACATTAACGAACAAGAGAACACTACGCAGACGTTTTTGTTCTTGCATTTCCTGACGATTTTTAGCACTTTTAGCTGATCTCCAACCATAATAACTAGAGCCAGCCAAGGCTAGGATGATTAAAAAATAGAATAAGATAGTTGTCATGTGTTACCTCGATTGTAAATTCATTTGATTTCTTTGAGCATAGATTAGAAAAAGCCAAGGTGCCTCTAGGATCCCTTGACTTCATACTAAATCATGAGCTAACTATTAACAGTATCAATTATATCGAATATCAATATAAAATACTAGTTTATAGATAAGTTTTTACTACTTTTCAAATAAGATTCCTTCAATTATTTGACAGCTGTTTGTCCCTTACGAAGACGGACAGCATCACAAGCTAGAGAGACCAAGAGGAGCCAGACTGATGTGCTGAAGTCCACTACAAGGTGATTAGTCGTTCCCAACTGCAAGAAGATATTCAAGGCTGATGGCACAAAGGTTAAGAGAGCAGCCTTTTTCAATAAGAGAGAAAAATCTTCTGTCCAAAGTAACTTCCAAGTAAAGTCTTTAAGCTCTTTACGAAGGAGCCAAATCAAGGCAAGATAGAAGGCGAATTGTAACTCTGAGACTAGCCAGTAACCCCATCCAGAAAGGTAATGAACCTCAGCACCTGGGAAAAGATTAGTCACATCCACAAAAGGAAGGATAAGTAAAGCAAGCATTGCAAGACCGTAGATTGCCATAAGAAGAATAAGAACTACGTTGATGATTGATTTAAGTGTTTTCATGATAAGTATTTCCTTTATTAAATAGTTTTAGTGTATAATTTCTCTTTTTCGCGAATAAGATTATCTTTATCGAAAACTTATTATCGTTTATCGATAATTACATGTTACACTCTTTATTTCTCCTTGTCAACACATTTTTATCGTTTTTCGATATTTTTTATCTAAAAATCAAAAAATAAAAACCAGTCAAGAAAATCTCAACTGGTTAGCTTACTTATGTTAATCGCCTAGACTGGTCATTCTTCCGTCTAGACTTTTTATGAGTTTAAGAAGAGGGATTCTACGTTATGAAAAAAAGGAAAAAGGATTTTGGAAAATGAGGGATGAAAGTTGTAGAATATGGGTAAATTTGGCCTCTTCCTAGCATCAATACTAGTTTTGATAAACCTTAAAGTCTTGAGGATGCTTCTGGAAATTTCGGTTGTAGGTTACTTTAATTTTTACTGTCATTGTTATGTCCTCCTTTTTAGGAATGGTTTGGCCTAGCCAAAACGTTTTATTATCAAAACCTATCTCGTTTTGATGGTTTTATTATAGATTGCCTAACTTAAAGAAAGCTTGTAATAAGCTTGAAGGAAACTTAAAACTCTCAGTGAGTTTACTGAGAGTTTTTGTTATCATGGATAAAATAAGGTAAAACCTGCAAAATAAAATATAAGACCTATCATCGTAAGAAAGAAGGCATGGAAGATAGCAAAAAAATCGATTTTTAACCGCTTCTTTTCATTGGTTTCCTCCTCAGTCAAACTCACTTTGACTTCTCAAATGAGCTTCTAGCACCTGCCAATCAGGATTCTCACGCCAGTTAGGGTCAGATACAATTTGACTGGCCACGCGCCTTGCTTCTTCTAAGATATTGTAGTCTTCCACAATATCAGCCACTTGAAATTCAGGAATTCCTGACTGACGTGTTCCAAAGATTTCTCCTGAACCACGCATTTTAAGGTCCTCTTCTGCTAGAACAAAACCATCCGTAGTCTCACACATGGCCTGCATGCGTTTTTTTCCAGTATCATTTTTAGGATTAGCCACTAAAACACAGTAGGACTGCTTGTCGCCACGCCCTACACGGCCTCGAAGCTGGTGAAGCTGGCTAAGTCCAAAACGATCCGCATCCATAATGACCATAACCGTAGCATTAGGTACGTTAACTCCCACTTCAATAACTGTGGTTGATACTAAAATCTGAGATTTTTTATCCTTGAAATCTTGCATAATTTGGTCTTTTTCATCATTTTTCATCCGACCATGCATCAGAGCCACCGTAGCTGAATCGCCAAAAAACTCTGTGAGTTCCTGATGAAGGGCAACAGCATTTTTCAAATCAAGAGCCTCAGACTCTTCAATCAAAGGTGAAATAAAATAGACCTGAGCATCTTTTTCCAACTCACCCTTAATCCAAGCCAATACGGTATCTAGTTGCTCATGTTTAACCCAACGGGTAATAATGGGCTTACGTCCAGCCGGCATCTGGTCAATGATTGACACATCCATCTCCCCAAAGGCAGTGATCGCCAAAGTCCGAGGAATAGGTGTCGCTGTCATCATAAGGACATCAGGATTATCACCTTTCTCACGGAAAATACGACGTTGATTAACCCCAAAACGGTGCTGCTCATCAGTAATTACTAGCCCAAGCCTGTGATAAGTCACTGCATCCTGAATCAGTGAGTGAGTCCCCACGATCATCTGAGCCTCCCCAGATTCGATTTTGGAAAGAGCTACTTTTTTGTCCGTCGCCTTCATCCCAGAAGTTAGGAGCACTACCTCCAGCTCAGGAAAAAGCCCTTGCAAACTCTGATAGTGCTGCTCTGCTAAGATTTCCGTCGGTACCATGAGGGCAGCCTGCAATCCTGCCGTGTAGGCTGCATACATGGCAAGGCTAGCGATAACTGTTTTCCCTGAGCCCACATCTCCTTGTAAGAGACGGTTCATATGAGCACCAGATTTCATATCAGCTAGGATTTCCGATAAACTGCGCTGTTGGGCTTCTGTCAAGGGAAATGGTAATTCTGCAATTTTGGCTTTGATTTTGGCTTCATCGTAATCAATTGCTAAACCATTGGTTTCGGACTTATTCTCAGCCTTCAGCACCTGTAAGTTCATCTGGAAATAAAAGAGCTCCTCAAACTTGGTCCTACGTAGAGCCTGCTTATATTCAGCCAAATCTCTCGGAAAATGCATGGCACGCACAGCCTCTTGGCGTCCCATAAGACGATACTTGTCCATCAGCACCTGTGGGAGACTCTCCTCTAACAAATTCAAGGACCCACTATCAAAAGCTGCCTTTATAGCCTTTATCAGCTGGGCCTGACTAACACCCTGGGCCACATGATAGACTGGCTGCATATCGTCCTCAACTTGGGCCAACACTTTCATACCAGTCACAGCCGACTTCTTCTGGTCCCATTTGCCAAAAATAGCCACTTCTGCCCCCATCTCAATCTTGTCCACAAGATAAGGCTGGTTGAAGAAACTAATGGCAATCACTGCCTCTCCTTGCTTGATTTTAAAACTCAGACGATTACGTTTAAAGCCATAATACTGCACATTGGCAGGTGTCACCACCGTTCCCGTAATAACAGCCTTTTCGCCATCCATCAGTTCAAAGATAGATTTACTCTTAAAATCTTCATATCGGAAAGGAAAATAAAGCAAGAGGTCCCCAACCGTGTGCAAATCTAATTTGGTAAATTTTTCAGCGGACTTAGGACCAAAGCCTTTCAAATCCGCAATTGGTGAATCTAGTCGAATCATATCCTCTATCATTTCTATCGTGTTCTTCTCCTCGTGAAAGAGGAAGTCTTATCAGCTATTATAACACATACAAATGGTCTTCACTAAAATCAAAAAATCCAGTATCAAACTGGATTTCTCTTTATTTATATTAATCATAGCTACGAGGTACACGATCACTAAGCAAACAAAGAACTTCGTAGTTGATAGTGCCACGTTTTTCAGCCACCTCTGTCGCAGTGATGCTTGCTCCCCCATTTTCACCCATAAGAGTGACAGGAGTTCCTAGAGGATAAACCTTAGGAAGGCGAACAGTGATTTGGTCCATAGACACGCGACCAACAATAGGACAAAGCTGTCCATCCACAATAACATGGAAACCTTGTAAATCTCTGGTCCAACCATCCGCATAGCCAATCGGAATAGTTCCAATAACCTCATCAGCTGTCGTCGTATACGTTGCACCATAACCCACATCTTGACCTGCTGTCAGGGTTTTAACATGAACAAGTGCTGTCTCCAAACTTAAAGCAGGACGAATGTTATAGGGAAGGTCTAAAATACTGCCACTAGGATTGAGACCATAGATAACGACACCTAGACGTACCGCATTAAAGACCGTTTCTGCATGCCAGATACTCGTCGCAGAGTTGCTAGCATGTAACAAGCGAGGGCGGTCCACCAAGTTATTAACCAAATCCGTAAAGAAGGTCAATTGACGCTTGAATTTACTATCATCTGCCTCATCAGCCGTTGCAAAATGAGTAAAAATACCTTCGACATCGGCACCAAGTGACTTCAGACCAGCAATCAAGTTATCTGCGTCCTCTAGGTTACGTACTCCAATGCGTCCCATGCCTGAATCAATCTTAATATGACAGGTCAAACCAGTCAAATCAAGCCCTTGATCCTTAGCCATTTCCAACCACTCAAGCGAAGCTACCGTCAGAGTGATGTTTTCTTGAATAGCCAAAGGAACCTCGGCTGGCAAGACGACTCCTAAAATAAGTATCGGTTGCTCTAATCCAGCCTGACGGAGTTCAAGTGCCTCGTCTAGGTTGGAAACACAAAAACCATCTACCTGTTTAGACAAATGCTTGGCCACCGCAACAGCCCCATGACCATAGGCATTAGCCTTAACAACTGCAAAAGTCTTTACCTGTTTAGGAATGTGGCTAACCACTTGTTCAATATTTTCTGAAATTGCTGACAGATCAACCTTTGCCAAGGTTGGTCGATGTAAACTCGAAATCATAAGCTATCCTCTTCCAACATCTATCTCTTAGTTTTTTTCTAAAATAACACTTGCCTGAACAAAATCACCGCTATGGGAAATGGAGATAAAAACATTGCCTTCAAAAGGCGACTGAGTGACCACGGGAGCTCCCTTGTCATTGTTTAGAATTTCAATATCCTTAAAACCAACTGCTCCGATTCCAGTACCCCAAGCCTTTGAAAAAGCTTCCTTACCAGCCCAACGCCCTGCCAGAAATGACATCTGACGATTTCCAGAAAGGGACTCAAAACGCTCCCATTCTTTTGGTGTCAATACTTTCTTTGCAAAACGTGGGTTTCGGTCATAGGCCTTTTTAACTGCTGAAATTTCCTGCAAGTCTATACCATGTCCAAAAATCATAAACTATTTTGAAAGGGTAGCATGGATTTCATGAATAAGGTTAGCGGTTTTTTCCCAACCGAGACATGGATCTGTGATTGATTTACCATAAACTTCAGGTGTGTCTTGACGACCATCCTCAAGGTAAGACTCAATCATAAAGCCACGTACGGTATCCGCGATACGCTCATCCCACTCACGGTTAAGAAGGACTTCACGCACAATGCGAACTTGTTCCATGAAGTTTTTACCAGAGTTATCATGGTTAGTATCAACAAGAATAAATGGGTTTTCCAAATTAAATGCACTGTACTTGTCCAGAGCCTTAACCAATTCCTCGTAATGGTAGTTGACAATGTTTTGACCATTTTCATTGTTGGCACCACGCAAGATAGCGTGAGCGAGTGGGTTACCATCTGTTTTAACTTCAGCACCATTGTAAAGGAAATGCTGTTGGTTCTGCGCAGCATAGATACCATTAAACATGACATTCAAATTCCCTGACGTTGGGTTCTTCAAACCAATTGGCACATCAATACCTGAAGCTACAAAGCGGTGTTCTTGGTCCTCAACCGAACGTGCTCCAACAGCGTGGTAGCTAAGTAGGTCATCAAAGAAGGAAAGATTTGATGGATAAAGCATCTCGTCAGCGATTGGAAGGCCTGTTTCAGTAATAATACGTGACTGAAGGTGGCGAACCGCCTTAACCCCAGCAAGAAGATCTACATCACCCTCTGCATCTGGTTGGTGGATAAGCCCCTTATAACCGTCCCCATTAGTACGTGGTTTAGCTGTATAAACACGCATAACAATAAAGATTTTATCTTTCACTTCTTCCTGAAGTTTGGCCAAACGGTGAGCATAGTCAAGAACGGCTTCTTCGTTATCAGACGAACATGGACCAATAACCAATAGAATACGTTTGTCATCACCCTTGATAATTTTTGCCAAAACCTCATCATTAGCCTGTTTAGTTACTAGAGCATCTCCCGTAAGAGCATGCAATTTCCTTACTTCCGCTACATCAATCAGCGGACTATTTTGGTGAATTCCCATTTATTTCCCTCTCTTTGTGAAAAGAGAGCGAACCGCTTGGTCATCCAAACGGTTCACTCCCCATATATGGTTTCTGTTACCTTATTATTTTGACAAAGTATCGTGGATTTCACGAATCAATTCTTCTGTCTTATCCCAACCAAGACATGGGTCAGTGATTGATTTACCATAGATATCTGGCGCATCTTGACGGCCATCTTCAAGGTAAGATTCAATCATGAAACCACGTGCAACTTTGTTGATTTTTTCATTCCAATCACGGTTAATCAAGGTTTGACGAACGATACGGATTTGTTCCAAGTAACGTTTACCTGAATTATCATGGTTTGTATCAATAACGATGAATGGATTTTCAAGGCCCATTTGTTCATAGTGTTCGATTGTTTCAAGCACATCATCATAGTAGAAATTAGGCACGTTTTTACCATATTCATTCGTTGAACCACGAAGAATAACGTGTGCCAATGGATTACCTGAAGTTTCAACTTCTTCACCGTTAAAGAGGAAGTTTTGTTTGTTTTGTGCAGCGTAGATACCATTAAACATCACGTTAAGGTTCCCTGATGTTGGGTTCTTCATACCAGTTGGAACATCAATACCTGATGCAACAAAACGGTGTTGTTGGTCTTCTACAGAACGTGCACCGATGGCAATATATGACACAAGGTCATCTACCAAAGGAAGGTTTTCTGGGTAAAGCATTTCATCAGCAGTTGTGATACCAGTTTCAGTGATAACACGGTAGTGAAGATTACGCACAGCCTTGATACCATTGATTAGGTTTGGTTTACCTTCAGCATCAGGTTGGTGCACAAGCCCTTTATAACCATCACCATTTGTACGAGGTTTAGCTGTATAGACACGCATAACCATAAAGACTTTATCTTTCACTTCTTCTTGAAGTTTAGCCAAACGGTGAGCATAGTCAAGAACGGCTTCTTCATTATCAGATGAACATGGACCAATAACCAAAAGCGTACGGTCATCTTCACCCTTGATGATTGCTTCAAGCTCTTTATCACGAGCTTGTTTCTTGGCAAGGGCTTCACCTGTTAATGTCGTTGATTCTTTAACTGCATCAAAATCAATTTTTTCACTTACTGCTTTAAAAACCATAATAATTACCTATTTCTTTTTTCCTAAAATTGTTTACGACCGTGACAATTTTTAAATTTCTTACCAGAGCCACATGGACAGAAGTCATTACGACCAACCTTACTAAAGTCAATTTTTTGACCATTAGCATCTGCTTGGTGAGCCTGGATATTGCCTGTTGCTGTTGTTGAAACACGTTCATTCACATGTTCACGAGATTGTTCATGAATTTGTGCTTTCATCATTGTACGTGTCACATCATATTCAATTGCCCCAATCATATCTTGGAACATCTTGAACCCTTCAGATTGATACTCAACGATTGGGTTGTTTTGTGCATAACCACGCAAACCAACGGCATTACGTAATTGATCAAGGGCATCGATGTGATCCGTCCACTTGTTATCAACAACCATCAAAATCAAGACTTTTTGGAACTCACGGATAGCTTCCTCTGAACGCAATTTCTTGATTTGACGATCATAAACATCATCTGATAACTCATTCAAGTAAACTTTAATAGCTTCATAGTTAACACTACGTTTCGTTACCTCTCCCACTTCTTGTAAATCTTCAAGTGAGATGGCATTCTCAGGAACCAAGGCCTGACGTGCAAAATTCAAGATACCTTTAAGAGCTTCTTCTTGATCGTTGCGACTATGTCCATCAACCGTACGGTCAATAGTACGCTTGATCATAGCCTTGATTTCAGGTTCAAGGTCACGTTCTGCTGTAATAACATCATAACGCTCAGCGTAGATGATTTCACGCTGTTCACGCATAACATCATCATACTGAAGGACTTGTTTACGAGTATCGTAGTTATTCCCTTCGACACGTTTTTGAGCTGATTCTACTTGACGGGTCAACATACGTGATTTGATAACAATATCTTCGTCATCGGCGTTCAAACGTTCCAAGACATGCTTGATACGGTCAGAACCGAAACGACGCATCAATTCGTCTTCAAGAGATAGGTAGAATTGAGACTCCCCTGGATCCCCTTGACGTCCCGCACGACCACGCAACTGGTTGTCGATACGACGGCTTTCATGACGCTCTGTACCAATGACACAAAGTCCACCAAGGTCAAGAACACCTTCACCAAGTTTGATGTCGGTACCACGACCGGCCATGTTGGTCGCAATCGTAACGGCACCACGTTGACCCGCATTCATGATAATATGCGCTTCTTTTTCGTGGTTCTTGGCATTAAGCACTTCGTGAGGAATACCTGCGTCAACCAACATCTTAGAAATCAAGTCAGATGTTTCAACGGCAACCGTACCAACAAGGACTGGTTGCCCCTTCTCATAACGACGCTTAACATCTTGTACCACAGCACGGAATTTTGCATCCAAAGTTGAGTAAAGAAGGTCGTCATGGTCAATACGTTGAATTGGACGGTTTGTTGGGATTGGGATGATTCGCATGTTATAAATTTCACGGAATTCATCTTCTTCAGTCTTACCAGTACCAGTCATACCTGACAATTTCTTGTACATACGGAACATATTTTGGTAAGTGATTGAGGCAGAAGTCTTGGTTTCCTCTTGGACTGGTACACCTTCTTTAGCCTCGATGGCTTGGTGGAGCCCATCTGAGAAACGACGACCTTCCATGGTACGACCTGTAAATTGGTCAACGATAAGAATTTCTTGCTCAGGACTTACCACATAGTCGATATCATGCAACATGATGTAGTTGGCACGAAGGGCATTGTCAATATAGTGAGTCAAGGCAACATTGTCAATATCGTACAAGTTGTCCAAGTTGAAGAATTCCTCAGCCTTGTCAATACCTGAGTCATTCAAACCAATCGTTTTTGTTGGAATATCAATGGCATAATCATCCTCTGTCAAGGTCTTAACAAAGGCATCTGCACGATGATACAACTGGTTAGTTTCTGAACTTACAGGACCTGATACAATCAATGGCGTACGAGCTTCATCGATAAGAACCGAGTCAACCTCATCAACCAAGGCATAGTTCAATGGACGTTGTACCATGTTTTCCTTACGAACAACCATGTTATCACGAAGATAGTCGAAACCTACCTCTGAGTTGGTTGAGTAAGTGATGTCACAGTTATAAGCTTCACGTTTTTCAGCTGGTGATTTAGCTGAAAGGTTAATCCCTACTGACAAACCAAGCCAACTATAAAGCTCACCCATTTCAGTCGCATCACGCTCTGAAAGGTATTCGTTAACGGTGATAACGTGTACACCTTCACCTGAAATAGCATTCAAGTAAACAGGCATTGTCGCAGTCAGGGTTTTCCCTTCCCCTGTACGCATCTCCGGTACGTCACCATGGTGAAGCACAATACCACCCATAATTTGCACACGATATGGGAAAAGTCCAAGGACACGTTTCGCTCCCTCACGAACAACCGCAAATGCCTCTGGCAAGAGCTGATCTAGACTTTCTCCGTTTTGATATCGTTGTTTAAATTCTTCTGTTTTTGCCTGAAGTTCTTCATCTGAAAGAGCCGCCATTGCATCAGCATAGCTCTCAACTTTCTTGGCAGTTTTTTCTAGTTTTTTAATTTCGCCTTTATCATTTTCAATGATTTTGCGTAATATATTTGCCATCTTTTTTCCTTTCGACAGTCTTTATCTCCATATTTTACCACAAATGCCCCTTTTAAACAAGAAATCACTCAAGTATTGACGAAGAAAAAAGCCCCATTTTAAAGGCTTTCACAACAGATTAGCAAATAAACTAAAGCTTCTTTATTAGATTCACTGAAAATATCGACAATAACACTTCAAGGCTATTTCTCAGTGATTTCTTGATTCTCTAAGAAATCCTCAAAGTCATGTAAGAGATTTTCAAAGGCCTGTTCAAAGAAAGCTCTATCACTACTACTATAAGCCTTCATAATCATAGGACTGGCCTCAAAATCCACGTAAAATTCGTATTCCAGAACACCATTTTCCCAGTAAAATTTGATGCTAGGGGAAGCTGTTTTTTCACCACACATACCAGGAATTGCCCGTTGCAAACCATAAATGTGGTCTCCATAGTCTTTCAGACGATAATAAGCTCCTTCAAAATAGTAGGATTTTCCAACCTCAATACGCTCAAAAAGAGCTGATAATACTTGTTCATTACTCATACTCAAGCCTCGTTAGGATGATTAACAATCATCTCCAATTTTCCACTATATGATAAAAGATACACCATTAGGATGAGCAGAGATTACCCAGTATTCTCCAGTGTGTACACTAGGAATATCATAACCAAACTCTGTCTTAAGTCGATTATCTCCCCATATTTTTTCATGCATTGGCGAATCTAAAAGTAAAGGTTCCATTACATCCTCCTGTATAGAGCAAAACGCCTTAAGATCATGTCTTAAAGCGATTTTACATATTTGTGTTATTTGCGTGAGTATTTATCAGCTACATCTTTGGCAAGTGCAAAGTTACCAAGTGTCGCAGAGCCATTACCTGAAACAGCCGGTGTCACAATATACTCAGTCACGTCTGGCACTGGAAGGTAACCATTCAAAAGAGTTGTGAATTTTTCACGAACACGACGAAGCATGTGTTCTTGTCCCATAACACCACCTCCAAAGACGATAACCTCTGGGCGGTAGAGCACAGTTGCTTGGACAGCAGCTTGAGCAATGTAGTAAGCTTGGATATCCCAAACCTCAGAGTTTTGCTCAATCAATTCACCACGAATACCTGTACGGGCTTCAAGCGATGGACCAGCAGCCAAACCTTCCAAACATCCGCGGTGGAATGGACACGTTCCATTAAATTCATTAGCAACATCATTTGGGTGAAATGGTACATAAACGTGACCTGCCTCAGTATGACCTAAGCCACCAATGAATTCTCCATTTTGAATAGCACCAGCACCAATACCAGTTCCGATAGTGTAATAAACAAGACTCTTAACACCTTTACGAACAAGTGTTTCACCATAAGCAGATGAATTCACATCAGTCGTAAAGTAGAAAGGAATATTGAACTCTTTAGCAATCAAACCAAGAAGGTCGACATTTGACCAATGTGGTTTTGGTGTTGAAGTCACAAAACCATATGTTTCAGAGTTTGGATCAACATCAATTGGACCGAATGAACCAATAGCGATTCCAGCCAATTGGTCTTCATAACGTTTGAAAAATTCAACCGTACGATCAATGGTTTCATAAGGTGTTGTTGTTGGGAATTGAGTTTTTTCAATGACTTGGAATTTCTCATCACCAACAGCACAAACAAACTTTGTACCACCAGCTTCCAAGCTTCCGTATAGTTTAGCCATATGTAAAGCTATCTCCTTTTATGATCAATAATAACTATTTATACTATTATAAAGAAAAGCTAGGCAAAAGACAATCTAAATGAGACCTTGTTTAAGGAGGCACAGACTACTCTGCTTCATACTTTTCTTTATGAGCTATTTAACTAAAAAAGCCGAATTGGATTCGACTTTTCTAGCTTATTATTTAACTGCGATGAAGTCAGCACCCTCAGCAACTGAACCAGTCGCTACTGATGAAACATCTTCGAAGTCTGCAGTGTTTGTAACGATAACCATAGTTGTATCGTCAAGACCTGCTTCAGTGATAACTGAGCTATCGAAGGTAGCCAAGACATCACCTTTTTTAATGCGTTGATTTGCTTGAACTTTAGCATCAAATCCTTTACCGTCAAGTGAGACAGTGTCGATACCGATGTGGATAAGTACTTCAGCACCTTTATCAGATTTAAGACCGTAAGCGTGACCTGTTGGGAAGGCAATTTGCACTTCACCGTCAAATGGTGCAACAACTTGGTTCCCTGAAGGTTTGATAGCGGCACCTTTACCCATAGCTCCTGATGAGAAGACTGGGTCATTTACATTTTCCAAAGCTACAACTTCACCTTTAAGTGGTGCAGCGATTGTTTCAGCTTGCAATGCAACTGGAGCTGATTCTGCTGATGCAATATCTTCAGCAACAACTTCTTTTTGGGCTTCAACTTCTTCCTCTTTGTAACCGAAGATCCAAGTAAGAGCGAAACCAAGAGCAAGAGTGACAAGTACCATAAGAACATACTTAAGTACTTGACCGTTAAGGTAAAGAAGTGTACCAGGAACGATTGTTACACCAAATCCTGTACCAGCAAGGTTAAGGATTGATGCCAACCAACCACCAGCAGCACCGGCGATAAGACCCATGATAAATGGTTTACCGAAACGAAGGTTAACCCCAAAGATAGCTGGTTCAGTGATACCAAGTACCGCTGAAAGAGTTGCAGGGAAAGCAAGTGCTTTCAATTTAGCATCTTTAGTTTTTACACCAACTGCAAGTGTCGCACCAGCTTGTGCAGTCATAGCAGCTGTGATGATTGCGTTAAGTGGGTCTTTACCTGTATTAGAAATAAGGTTAGCTTCAAGCAAGTTGAAGACGTGGTGAACCCCTGTAACGACGATAACTTGGTGAATACCACCTAGAACAAGACCCGCAAGACCAAATGGCAAGGCAAGAATCCACTCTGTACCAGCAAGAACGTAGCTCTCAACAGTATGGAAGACAGGACCAATAATAAAGAGGGCCAAAACTGACATTACAGCGAAGACGATAAGGGGACGTAAGAGAAGGTCAAGAACATCTGGAACCCATTTACGAACCCATTGCTCGAACTTAGCACCAAGCAAACCTACAAAGAAGGCTGGAAGGACTGAGTTTTGATAACCTACTACTGGAATGAAATCAAAGAAGTAGATTGGTTTAGCTGCACCTGATGCAACGTCCCAAGCATTTGGAAGAACGTTGTTAACCATCATCAAACCAAGAACCAAACCAAGAAGTGGTGAACCACCAAAGACGTTAAAGGCTGACCAACAAATCAAGGCTGGGAAGAAGGCGAAGGCTGTATCTGTCAATACAACTGTGTAAGTGTAGAAATCAGTAGCAGCAAAAGCTTTTGATGTTGTACCGAACAAACCAAGAACTGTATCGTTATTGATTGCTCCACGGATACCCATGAAAAGACCTGTCGCTACGATAGCTGGAAGCAATGGAACGAAAACGTCACCGAATGAACGGATGGCACGTTGGAACCAGTTTCCTTGTTTAGCAGCTTCAGCTTTTTGTTCGTCTTTAGATGCTGTTGGAAGACCTTGAGCAACGACTTCGTCGTAAATCTTGTTAACAGTACCTGTACCAAAAATGATTTGGTATTGACCTGAGTTAAAGAAAGCACCTTGAACTTTTTCAATATTCTCAGCCTTTTCTTTATTGATTTTGTTTTCATCTTTAACCATCACACGTAGACGAGTCGCACAGTGAGCAACACTGTTAACGTTTTCACGTCCACCGAGGGCATCGATGACTTCTTTTGCAATTTGTTTGTTATCCATTTGCAAAATTCTCCTTAATAAAATTTGTTTTTGAAAGCGTTTAGCTTTTCTTTACGGTAACTATTTTAGCATCTTTCTGTCATATGTCAACCGTTTAGCATATTTTTTATTTTTTTATGATAAATCGTTGATTTTTCTAGGTAAAACGTTTACTATATTACTAACAAATAGATTAGGAGATCCCTTTATATGAATCTACCAACAGAAGTTCGTTACCGTCCATACGCGGATTGGACAAACGAAGAAAAAACAAAAATTAAAGAAAATGTTGCTAAATCACCTTGGCGCGCAAGCTACCATATTGAACCAGAAACAGGGCTTCTAAATGACCCAAATGGTTTTTCTTACTTTAATGGTAAGTTCCAACTTTTCTACCAGAACTGGCCGTTTGGAGCAGCTCATGGTTTGAAACAATGGGTTCTCACTGAATCTGAAGACTTGGTTCACTTCACAGAAACTGGTGTTAAACTCTTGCCAGACCATGAAAATGATAGTCATGGGGCCTACTCAGGTTCTGCTTATCAAATTGGTGATAAACTCTTTATCTTCTACACAGGGAACGTTCGTGATGACAATTGGGTTCGTGACCCACGCCAAATTGGTGCCTGGATGGATAAAGACGGTGAAATCGAAAAATTCGATAAAGTTCTTATCAAACAACCTGCTGATGCTACTGAACACTTCCGTGACCCTCAAATCTTCGATTACAAGGGACAATTCTACGCTATCGTAGGTGCTCAAAATCATGATAAACAGGGTTTTATCAAACTTTACAAAGCAGTTGATAATGATGTCGAAAACTGGGTTGAAGTTGGAGACCTAGACTTTGGTGGCACTGGCTCAGAGTACATGATTGAGTGTCCAAATCTTGTCTTTGTAGATGGCAAAGCTGTTCTTCTTTATAGCCCACAAGGTCTTGATAAAGCTGAACTTGACTACGGTAACATCTACCCTAACACTTATAAGATTTTCCAATATTTCGATGCAGAGAAACCTGCCCTCGTTGATGGCACACCAATTATCAACTTGGACTACGGATTTGAAGCGTATGCGACTCAAGGCTTCAATACCCCAGATGGTCGTGCCCTTATTGTTAGCTGGATTGGTCTTCCAGATGTGGACTATCCAACTGACAAGTATGACTACCAAGGGGCTATGAGTTTGGTTAAAGAATTGTCTATTAAGGATGGCAAACTCTACCAATATCCAGTCGAAGCCATTACAAGCTTACGTGCTAGCCAAGAAGATTTCTCTGAAAAAACGTCAACAACTAACACTTATGAGCTTGAACTTAACTTCGAAGCTAACTCTCAAACTGAACTTGTCCTCTTTGCTGACCAAGAAGGAGATGGCTTGTCACTTACGGTTGATACTGAAAATGGAAAAGTCATCCTTGACCGTTCTAAAGCTGGGGAGCAATATGCCACTGACTTTGGTACAAGCCGTGAATGTACTCTTGAAGCCGGTCAAACTGCAACCGCAAACATCTTTGTAGACAATTCAATCGTTGAAATTTTCTTCAACAAAGGTGAAAAAGTCTTCACTAGTCGTGTCTTCCCAAGTGCAGAACAAACTGGTATCAAAGTGTCATCAGGAAACATTTCTGGGCATTACTTCGACTTAAAATACTAAGGTGATTTATGGTCGCAAAGCTTACTGACGTTGCCGAACTTGCTGGTGTAAGCCCAACCACAGTTTCTCGCGTCATAAACAAAAAGGGCTACCTCTCACAAAAGACCATTGACAAGGTTCACGCTGCTATGCATGAGCTAAACTATAAACCTAACAACTTGGCTCGTGGTCTTCAAGGAAAATCAGCCAAACTCGTTGGCTTGATTTTCCCAAATATTTCCAATGTATTTTATGCTGAACTTATTGAACGTCTTGAAGATGAACTCTTTAAGCAAGGCTATAAAACCATTATTTGTAATAGTGAACACGATCCTAACAAGGAAAAGGACTATTTGGAGATGCTTGCCGCCAACCAATGTGATGGTATCATCTCGTCTAGTCACAACCTTGGTATTGAAGATTATGAGAAGGTTGAAGCTCCTATCATTGCCTTCGACCGTAATCTCGCTCCAAAGATTCCTATTATCTCATCTGATAACTTTGAAGGAGGAAAATTAGCCGCAAAAGCCTTGGTCAAGGCTGGTTGCCAGCGCATTGTCATGATTACAGGTAATGATAATTCAGAATCTCCAACTGGACTCCGTCAACTTGGGTTCAATTACGAATTGAATAAGCACGGTATTGTCTGCCCTGTCCCAAACGATTTATCTCTCATGCGACGAGAATTGGAAATCAAATCTATTATTTCTCGTGAAAAACCGGATGGTATCTTTGTCTCAGATGATTTAACAGCTATCTTAGTTATGAAAGTAGCTAGACAACTAGAACTTTCCATCCCCGATGACTTAAAAATCATCGGTTACGACGGTACTGCCTTTATCCGACACTTCTATCCAGAGCTAGCAACCATCCAACAGCCTTTGGATGAAATTGCTAAACTTTGTGTCGAAATTCTTTTGAAGAAAATCAAAGGCGAAATAGTCAGTCGTGATTATGTGCTACCAGTAAATTTGATTTCTGGTGGCAGTATATAAATAAAAGTCGCAAGAAATCTCCGTTTGCGACTTTTTCCTTGTTAAATTTGTAGAAAAAAGAAGTTGAAACAGTGCTCAACTTCTTTTGCTTATGCTTCGTCTGTCACGAACTGACTAAGAACACCATTAATGAACTTAGCAGATGTTTCATCAGAATATTTTTTAGCAATTTCAATAATTTCATTGATAGCCACACGTCCTGGTGTTTCTTCAAAAGACGTGATTTCATAAAGTCCCAAACGAAGGAGAGTACGATCTGTCACAATCAAACGTGAAAGACTCCAACCTTCTTTCAATTTTTCTTCAATTTGACTATCAAGTTGAGCCAACTCTTCACGGACGCCTGTTACTAGGCTAAGGAGAAAAGCTGGTACATCAACTTCAGTTTCTTCGTCAATTGGCTTGTCATAAGTGTAAGCGAAATGTGCTTGTTCCAGAGCTTCACCACCAAATTCAAGAGCAAAAAGCGTTTGAAAAGCACGCTCACGAAGGTCACGACGTGAATCTTTAAAGATATTAGTCATTCAAAAAATCCTCGTTAAACAATTCAGCCAAGTCCGGTTTTTGCGACTTTTCAGTAACAATAGATTCAACGTGAACGTTGACTTCTGAAATTGCCACTTCTGCCATATCATAGACAGCTGCTTTAACAGCCTTTTGAATCTCAATTGAAACCGCAGGCACATTAACTCCATACTGAAGAGAAACGTAGATATCAGCGTTTACTGTACCATCTTCCTCAGTTTGAAGATAAACACCACGTCCCAAGCTTGTTTTGCTGAGACTATCTGTAACGTTTTTGTTTTGAAGGGCGTAAACACCGTCCACTTTAGTTGCAGCGATACCAGTAATCACTTCAAGAACACGAGGGGCAATCACGATTTCACCGATATTTTCTGTAGTCATCGCATAGTTCCTTTCCGTTAGTTTGGAAAATAAAGCTTTCTAACCAGTGGTTTGAAAGACTTAGTTAGGCTTAGGCACGTGATACGTAAGTACCTTCAGCTGTGTTGATAACCAATTTTTGACCAGCTTCGATGAAGTCTGGAACGTTAACCACAAGACCAGTTTCAAGTGTTGCAGGTTTACCTGAACCTGTAACTGTTGCACCTTTGATTGATGGTTGCGTTTCAGTAACTGTCAATTCAACAGTTGTTGGTACTTGCACACCGATAACTTCTGTTCCGTAGAATTGGATTTTTACGTCTGAGTTTTCAAGGATAAATTTCAATTCTTCTTGGACGTTGGCTACTGGAATTTCATATTGGTCATATGTTTCAGTGTTCATGAAGTATGCAGTATCATCCATTTGGTACAAGTATTGTGCTGGTACTGTTTCGATGATTGCTTGTTCAAATTTTTCTTCTGGACGGTAGCTAGTGTCAAAAGTTGAACCTGAGCGAACATCACGCAATTTCATACGCATGATTGTGTTACCTTTACCAGGTTTGTGGTGGCTAGCTTCAAGGACTTTGATCAATTTGCCATCATTTGTTACGAAAGTCATACCCGCACGGAGTTTACTTGCTTCAATCATTATTAAATACCTCTTTGTAAAAATTATTATCAGTTTATTTTACCATAAATGACAGCATGGCTCAAATGTTTTATAGAATCAGAGCTAATCATTAGGCTTTTCCAAGGAGAATCTAGTCATCCATTCCCAAGTGTACCTCTGGAACATCATGTTGCACATAAGAAACTCCCTTTTGTTCCATCAACTCAATCGCAAAGGCATGGGGGCGATAATTAGCCTTATAAGTAATCTTAACAATGCCAGCCTGCAGGAGAGCTTTGGTGCAGTTGATACAAGGAAAATGCGTCACATAAATCTCTGTATTTTTGGTAGAAATCCCCTCTTTGGCACACTGGATAAGAGCGTTCATCTCCGCATGGACCGTACGAATACAGTGACCATCTTCCATGTAGTGACCAACCTCATTACAGTTATCTGTCTCAGAGACTCCACCGTTATAACCTGTAGCAATAATGCGGTTGTCCTTGACCAAAACAGCACCAACAAAGGCACGGTCACAGGTAGAACGTTTAGAAATCAGCTCTGCATTAGCCATAAAATAGTCTTGCCAAGATAGACGGTTTGACATAAAATATTCCTCCAAATCTTAGAGTACAATCAATCCCTTAGGTGCAAGAGTAATCAATTCGCAACCATTTTCAGTAATAATGATATCATCTTCAATACGAACACCATATTTATCAGCCAAATAAACACCTGGCTCGTCCGTCAAGACCATACCAGCTTCGATGGTTTCATCAGAATTACCAAAGTAAGGAATCTCGTGAATATCAAGACCGATACCATGTCCGATACCATGTGTAAAGTAATCACCGTACCCTGCTTCGACAATAACATCACGCGCAACCTTATCATAGTCACGACGTGTCATGCCAGCCTTAGCCGCGTCAATCAAGGCCTGGTTAGAACGTAAAACGATATCATAAATTTCACGCTCCTCATCAGTCGTGTCACCAATGTGGATAGTACGAGTCATATCGCTAACATAGTGATTGTAGTAACAACCAAAGTCCATAGTCAAGGTCTCACCAGATTGAATAACCTTGTCTGAAGCAACACCGTGAGGCATAGCTGAACGGTAACCTGAAGCAATGATAGACTCAAAGGAAATACCTGAAGCTCCATATTCACGCATACGGAAATCTAGGAAGTTAGCCACTTGTAGTTCTGTTGTTTGACCTGGTTTGATAAAATCAAGCACATCTGTAAAGGCACGGTCTGAGATAGAACAAGCCTTACGGATAGTTGCCAATTCTTTTTCGTCCTTGATCATACGCAACTCTTCCATGAAGTTACTTTGTGGCGACAAAGTATAGCCTTCAAAAATCGCTTGAAGACCTTGGTAGTAAGCAAATGACACCTGATTATCAAAACCGATAGTCTCAAGGTTATCAGCCTCGACAAATTTAACGATATCTTTTAGTGGATCCTTACTTTCGATAATATCAAAGCCGTGTACAGATTGTTTGGCAATAAGCGTATAACGTGAATCTGTTAAAAAGAGACGACGATTTTTCGTAATGAAAACAGTCGCATTTGTCCCCCAGAAATCCGTCAAATAGTAAATATTATTTTGTCCTGTCACCAACAAGGCATCAAGGCCTGATTGGGCAAGTTTAGCATCAAATCGCTCAAGTCTACGTTGCATTTGAATGACTCCTTTGGTATTTTAGGTTAATTATACCAAATTCTCAGATTTTAAAGGACGAAATTGATACTTTATCGTGTTTTTTTGATGGCATTAAGAAAAAGCCAGATGAAACTCTGACTTTATTAGCACTACACATAGGCTCGCTTTTCGTAGATAATTGGCGCAAAGAGGAGCAAAACCAAAGTCCAAGCAAACAAAACAAAGGCTTCGCGAAGACTGAAGAACTGTTGACCGCTAGTAAAGACTGCTCGCATAAAGCTAAATGGCACATAAGTCATCAGCTTAGTCATGGTATCCCCTAAACTAGCCAAATAGAGCGTAAAGAAAGTCATTCCTGTTACACCAAAATAGGTCGTTACAAAGGCTGTCAAGGTATTTTTTACAAACAAGACAAGCAAAGAGGAAATCATATAAATAAAGGCTCCATAAACTAGGAAATCAATATAGATGTTTCTAATATAATCCCACAAAGAAAAATCTACATGTTGCACAGAATACTTGTAGAAGGCCAACTCCAAAACCAAGATAGTAGCAGCAACTATGGACAACACAAGGAAACTTAAGAGTTTTCGAAGAATAACCTCGCGTCCAGATAAGGAAGACACCCGAATCATATTAATTGTTCGATTCTGAAATTCTCGTCCAAGACTAGATACTGCTAGATAAGTAAAAACGATATCCACGATAAAGGAATAACTGGCAATAATCGCTGATGGCCCAAGATAATCTCCCTTATAGCCATCACATAAGATTACAATTGCACCAATCAAGGCTACCAATCCGAGACAAATAAAGACACTCCTCGTCACACATTCCTGCTGTAAAAATACGGTTCTCAATTTACTTTTCATTGAATAGCACCTCACTTAATCCTTCTTTTTCATAAGTAAAAGGAATTCCCTCCCGATCCATAACCTGCTTAACAGCTGCTAATCCTTTGACTAAGATGTCATGCTTTTGTCGTTCAAAAGGTATACCATTTAATTTGAACAGAGACATTAATGACTTCAAACTTAAATCCTCAGTATAAATCTTGTATTTGACATTATCACTATCATCTAAGTAAATCAGCTTATGATTCTTCAACAAATAGTTTTTCGTACAAACCTGCTCAAGATTAGACAAGATATGACTCGAGATAATAAAGGTTAGACCATGATTTTTAGCTAACTTTTTAATTAATGTGAGAAGACTGTTGATTCCATTAGGATCCAGACCATTTGTAGGCTCATCAAGAAGGATGAGTTCATCTGAAGCAATTAAGGCGATAAACAACCCCACACGTTGCTTCATTCCCAAAGACAATTTGGAAGCCTTGCGTTTAAGATAGGCTGCCACCTCCAACTCGTCCTTATAACGGTCAATCAATGCGTAATCTTTACTGTACAATTTACAATAGAATTTAAGATTAGCTTCAACAGTCATGTTAGGATATAGGGCTGGGGCTTCAATCAAGGCTCCTACAGTTTTTGTTTTTAAGTCAATAATATCCTTGGGTCCTGCCAAAATACCTGAAACTAGTTTCATCAGGGTTGTCTTCCCTGCACCATTATTACCAATCAAACCGGCAATATCCCCCTTCTCTAACGTGAATGAGATATTATCCAAAACGGTTTGCTTTCCAAAACTATAGGTTAAGCCTTTCACCGCTAGCACTGTCATGTATTTACCTTTCTTTGTTTAAATATATTTCTAATATAAATCTTTAACATCCAAGTGAATAGTTCACTTGGACGATGAAAACTTATAATGCTTATTCTTTTTGACTCTCATGAAAATAAGAGTTATTTAATAACCTGCTATCTTATTTTTCTCAGTTTTAAAATCTCAACTGCAATATAACTTACTTGTCCAACTCCATAACCAATGTCATATGCTACATTTCCACCAACAATTTCAGAAAGCTTATCAAAGGTTAAAGAATCAAATCTATTCATCATTGTATCCATATATATTTCCCCTTAACCTCTAAACCCATCTACAAATCCACGACCAAAATCATAAACCGTGTGGGTAACTACTCCGACTCCATATCCTACAGATGAGTAAATACTTCCACCAACTACAACTGCTAGATCTTTAATATCAATTTTTTGAAATGTATTTTTCATGTTCTCTCCTATTCTTTATTTCATTGACTTCGACTACCTACCACGCTTGACGAAAACCTTTTACAAATTCGTTAATAACGTACTTACCATATTTAACTGGATTGAAACCACCACTGATTTGCTCTAAATCATCATTGGACAACACCGTAAATAATTGTTTTTCTTCTAACATTACAAAGCTCCTTTCTAAATAAAATTCTAAAGTTAGCTCTCTCACCAGCTCTTAGCTACTAAGTCCAAGCTATGACTTCATTATAAGAGCTTAACAAGATAAAAAATAGTGACATTTATGTCACCAAAGACTGAAGAAAAAGTCCATTTTGGACAATTTGCTTCAGTCTTTTTCTTTTACTAGAAAAAGAGAAAAACTCTTAAGAATAGCGTTAAAACAGCATTTCCATGAGTTTTCGCTAAGTGGTACCCAACCGACAAAATGACAATTTTTCTATTGCTAGTGGGGTTTGTCTACGTTCTGTAGTGACATAAATGTCACCATTCCATAGAATTAAAGGTAAAAAGAAAAGGCTAAGCAAATAAACTCAACCTGAGACTATAGTAATCAACAGAGAAAATCATTTCTCCTTGTCCTTACCCGCTACTCTAAGCGCAAACAAAGAAAAAGCTAGCGAAAGTGTTGACCAGACGAGACAATGGTCAATAAAGGCAACGCCTTCGTTGAAACTTAGCGTAGCATTTATCATCACAATAAATAGCCAGACAATCACGATAACAATGCTTAAACTTCTAATAAGATTATTCTTCTGTTTATCCATATTACTCTTTCCCATATTTGGTACTCATGGTAACTTCTAATCGCCATAAGGAGGTTTTCTTTTCAACCACCATTTGTTCCAACCTAATCGTTCAGGCAAGGTTTGAGGTCTAGATACAAAACCACCCCCTGTGACATTTTCTAAGGTTTCAGCATTGAGCTCTTCACCATATGCCTTAGTTCGCATTCTTATTTCTCCTTTCTTTTCAAAAATAAATACAGCAATAACCACTTGGACTATACAAGATTTAGTCGTCTTGGGGACCTAGTTGGTTGGGGTATAAGATCATTATAAGTTCTCTCTTTTCAAAACAATAGTGACATAAATGTCATTATCACTGAACACAAAAATCCAAGCCTCTATAAGGCCTGTTCCAAAACTTGTTTATTTCTACGGTGTTTCAGAATAAGATAAAATATCACTTCAAAAAGGAGAAAACTAAAATAAAGTCCTAAAACATAAAGCAAAGTTTCCCATTTATCTGTTGCTGATTGAAAATGGCCATGATGATCCACTGTACGGATGCTAATCAAAAGACAAATATCTAGAAATAGGGCTAGAAGAATACCATTAAAGCCTATAAAAAAACGCTTTTTAACCATAGTCTGACTCCTGTATGTTTTTTCTTAACCATAGAACAGCAAGCTCAACTTAAACCAGCCTAAAGCAAAAAAAGACTCAAAGAGCCTTTTTACTTTAGGTCAATTTTTCTTTCAAATATTGTCCTGTGTAGCTTTCTGGAACAGCTGCCACCTCTTCTGGGGTCCCCGTAGCAACGATAGTACCTCCACCGACACCGCCTTCAGGACCCAAATCGATAATATGGTCTGCGGTCTTGATAACATCCAGATTGTGCTCAATCACGAGAACAGTGTTGCCATCGTCCGCAAAACGCTGAAGCACCTTCAAAAGACGTGCAATGTCATCTGTATGGAGACCAGTCGTCGGTTCATCCAGAATGTAGAAAGACTTCCCAGTAGAGCGTTTGTGCAACTCACTAGCCAGCTTCATACGTTGAGCTTCACCACCTGATAGGGTTGTTGCTGGTTGGCCCAAGGTCACATACCCAAGCCCCACATCCTTGATTGTCTGCACTTTACGGGCAATCTTAGGAATAGCCGCAAAGAAGTCAACTGCGTCATCAACTGTCATATCCAGAATCTCCGCGATATTTTTCCCTTTATAACGAACTTCTAGGGTCTCAGAATTATAGCGTGTGCCATGACAAACCTCACAAGGAACATAAACATCCGGCAAAAAATGCATCTCAATCTTGATAATACCATCACCAGAGCAGGCTTCACAACGGCCTCCCTTGACATTGAAAGAGAAACGCCCCTTCTTGTAACCTCGAATCTTGGCCTCATTGGTTTGAGCAAAAAGATCACGAATATCGTCAAAGACGCCTGTGTAAGTCGCTGGATTAGAACGAGGTGTACGCCCAATTGGACTTTGGTCAATATCGATCAAACGCTCGATATGCTCGATTCCTGTCACCGATTTGTGTTTACCAGGTTTCTCACTATTGCGATTGAGTTCTTGGGCAATTTTTTTCTTGAGAATTCCGTTAACCAAAGTCGATTTTCCCGAACCAGAAACACCTGTGACTGCAATCAACTTTCCAAGTGGAAACTTGACAGATACATTCTTAAGGTTATTTTCGCTAGCTCCTGTAACCTCGATAAAATGACCATTACCTACACGACGTTCCCTCGGTACAGGAATTGATTTAGCACCTGACAGATATTGCCCGGTGATTGATTTCTTGTTCTTAGCCACTTCCTCTGGGGTTCCAGAGGCCATGATTTGACCACCAAAGGCACCAGCACCAGGTCCCACATCGATAAGCCAGTCAGCCTCACGCATGGTATCTTCATCATGCTCCACCACAATTAAGGTATTGCCCAAATCACGCATCTTTTTAAGACTTGATATCAAGCGATCATTGTCTCGCTGATGAAGCCCAATAGAAGGCTCATCCAACACATATAGGACTCCAGAAAGGTTAGAGCCAATCTGTGTCGCCAAACGGATACGCTGACTCTCACCACCTGAAAGAGTTCCAGCCATACGAGAGAGAGTCAAATAATTAAGGCCTACATTATTTAAGAAAGTCAAGCGATCCTTAATTTCCTTAACAATTGGACGAGCAATCACTCCCTCGTTTTCACCTAATTCAAGGTTATCGATTTCCTTAAGATGATCTGAAATAGACAAATCAGAGATTTGACCAATATTGAGGCCATTCTCGCCACCAACACGAACCGAGAGTGCTGCTTCGTTAAGACGATAGCCATGACAAGTTGGACATGACAGCTCATTCATATAACCTCGCATGACATTGCGAGTGAAATCACTATTGGTCTCGTGATAGCGACGATTGATATTAGTCACAACCCCTTCAAAAGGAATGTCAATATCACGCACCCCACCAAAATCATTAACATAATGAAAATGGAATTCACGATCCCCAGATCCGTAGAGGACCAAATCTTGTTCTTCTTTTTTCAGTTTTCCAAATGGCGTATCCATATCCACGCCGAACTGCTCCATAGCTTGCTCAAGCATGGCTGGATAATAGTTGGACGAAATAGGATTCCAAGGCGCTAAAGCACCTTCACGCAAGGTCTTACTAGCATCAGGAATGACCAAATCCATATCAACTTCCAGTTTATTGCCCAAACCATCACAGGTCGGACAAGAGCCAAATGGCGCATTGAATGAAAAGAGACGAGGCTCCAACTCTGGCACTGTGAAGCCACAAACCGGACAAGAATAATGTTCTGAGTAAAGCAACTCATTATCATCCATGGTATCCACAATCAAGTAGCCATCTGCTAAACGTAGGGCCGCCTCCACCGAATCAAAGAGGCGACTACGGATACCCTCCTTATTCACCAAGCGGTCCACAACCACTTCGATATTATGCATCTTAGACTTAGACAACTCTGGCACTTCTGTAACATCGTAAATCTCACCATCTACACGAACACGAACATAACCATCCTTTTGTACACGCTCAAAAACGGCCTTGTGTTGACCTTTCCTACGACGAACAATCGGCGCTAAAATCTGCATACGCGTACGCTCAGGAAGAGCTAGAACCTCATCCACAATCTGTTCCACAGAGGACGACTGAATGGCTCCATGACCATTAGGACAATAAGGGACACCCACACGCGCATACAGGAGACGAAGATAGTCATTAATCTCTGTTGCCGTTCCGACCGTCGAGCGAGGGTTTTTGCTTGTTGTTTTCTGGTCAATGGAGATGGCAGGACTCAAACCATCAATCGAGTCCACATCAGGTTTCTCCATATTTCCCAAAAACTGGCGGGCATAAGCCGAGAGACTTTCAACATAACGACGTTGCCCCTCTGCATAGATGGTATCAAAGGCCAAGGAAGACTTCCCAGAACCTGACAAGCCCGTCACCACCACCAGTTTATCACGCGGAATCTCCACATCGATATTTTTTAAATTGTGAGCTCTTGCTCCATGAATCACTAACTTATCTTGCATATTTTTAAGAGGCCTAGCCCAAAAGCCACTGCCGCTCCTTTCTACAGACGGATGGAAAATCCATCCCGACTTTCTCTCATAATTATAACAAAATTTCAATTTATCCAGCCCAAAAATGTTTCAAATATAGTATAATGGTGAAGTGTCTAAAAAAGGCAAGGAACATCATCCCAAGCCTCATTTGACAACACTAAAAAAAGTTAAGAGCAGTGTTAATTGGACTTAAAAGCGATTCTACAAATCCTTTTATAATCAAGATGCTAGCACTTACTTAATGACGAAGGAGGGGTTCCCATTGAAACAAATGTTCTTATCCACCGGAAAAGAATTCAAAGAAATTGAAACATTCGAGCCTGGTGCTTGGATTCATTTGGTGAACCCTTCCCAAGAAGAAGCCATGAAGGTCGCAGAACGGTTTAACATTGATATTCAAGACCTCCGCGCCCCTCTGGACGTGGAAGAAACTTCACGTATCGATGTCGAAGATGACTACACCTTGATTCTGGTCGACGTTCCAACCCAGGAAGAGCGTAATAACAAAAGCTACTACGTCACTATTCCATTGGGTATCATCGTTACCGATGAGGTGGTTGTTACTACCTGTCTTGAGGACATTAGTCTCATGGATAATTTCCTAAACCACCGTGTGCGTAACTTCTACACCTTCATGAAGACACGCTTCGTCTTTCAGATCCTTTACCGCAATGCCCAACTTTACCTAACCGCCCTACGTTCTATCGACCGTCAGAGTGATAAATTGGAAGCTCAGTTGGAAAATGCGACTAAAAACGAGCACTTGATTGACATGATGGAATTGGAAAAATCCATTGTCTATCTAAAAGCCTCACTTAAGATGAATGAACGAATTGTCAAAAAGCTAACAGGTAACGCCTCTAGCTTGAAGAAATATATCGAGGACGAGGACCTATTGGAAGACACCTTGGTCGAAACCCAACAGGCCATCGAAATGGCAGGCATCTATGAAAATGTCTTGAATGCCATGGCCGAAACTTCTGCCTCTATCATCGGTAATAACCAGAACACTATCATGAAAACACTAGCTCTTATGACGATGGCTCTGGACATCCCGACCGTTATCTTCTCCGCTTACGGTATGAACTTTAAAAACAATTCTATGCCACTAAACGATTTAGATAACGCCTTTTGGGTCATCTTCTTCATCGCAGCCTTAGGGTCATCCTGCGTTGTTATCTACTTTATCAGAAAAAAATGGTTCTAACATAGAACCTCTTCTTTTCCCTAAACTTCAACACTAAAAATAATATTATTTATCGAAAGGTCATCTCATGGACATCCAAAAACTCACCAAGAAAAACCAAGAATTCATCCACATCGCAACCAATCAGCTTATCAGAGACGGTAAGTCAGACCAAGAAATCAAAGACATCCTTGGTAATGTCATTCCCGAACTCCTTGAAAATCAGAAAAAAGGAATCACAGGACGCAGTCTTCTTGGTGCTCCAACGGTCTGGGCAGCTAGTTTCTCTCCTGAAAAACATCCACAACCTAACTCAGAAAAGACCAGCAAAGAAGTCCCAGAAACAGACAAAACACCTTGGAAGATGTGGCTTGATACCTCACTTTTCCTTCTAGCCATTGTTGCCATCATGAATGCAGTCTTTGGTTTCTCTGGTACGCAAACAAGCTACGGCCTCACAACTCTCCTATCCGTATCATTCATCGGTGGTCTAGCTATGTACACTCCTTATCACTACATCTACCGTCACAATAACAAACCAAAAGAAGAACGTCCAAAATGGTGGTTCAGCATGACCGTCATCACACTCTCTTTTATTGCATGGTTTGCTCTCTTTAGTCTTACAGCCCTTCTTCCAAGCTACCTCAACCCTGGTCTTTCACCAATTGTGATCCTTATCATTGGTGTCATCGCTGGTGTTGCCAAATACTTCTTCAAACGTCACTACAACGTTCAAAGTACTTACGCACCTGCATCTTAATCAATCTCAACTTCAAGCACCCTTATGGGTGCTTTTTTACGTCAGAAATCTTGACACAGTTGGCTATTCTATACTAAAATGTTAAAGTTAATAGACAAAAGAAAGAATTCCAATAGATGCGTATCAAATTCCCTCTACTAATCATTGCTTGCTGCCTATTACTTATGGCTTGTGGCCACAAGAATACTCAGAAAAACTATCAAGCTTACTATAGTTTTAACAATGTGACAACTTCCACTCAGGAAAAGCAGCTAGCAAAAGCCTTAAAAAGCAAGGGTATTCCAACAAAAGACTGGAACAATCTAGCCCCTTATATTAGTCGTTACAATCAGGAAAATACAAACCTTCAACCTGTTGTCAAAAAATGGACCCAAAGTAAAATCGGCAAAGACCAAAACCAATTTGTCACCTTCCTTAATGAAAAAACTTTCGAAGATAACAAATCGCACTTTACTGATGATTTAAACTGCCGACGAACATCCTTCCTGCTCCTTCATAACCTTATTACAAGCTCAGAGGACCTTACTAAATTAGACCTCCCCCTTCAAAATGAATTTCTTGATCTCAAGTCACGCCACAAAGAGCTAAATGCCAAAGATCAAGCCCTCTACAGCCTTCTCTTTGGGGATAATATCAGCTACCAGTCTACAGATGAACTCCTGAAAGCTTGGAAAGAAGCCGGACTCAAGTTTCCAGAAAAGGTTAAACTCCTCTCCGTCTTTCAAAATAGCCCTGGTGATGTTAGTAACTTCCACACAGCTATAGCTTACGAAAAAGATGGTAGTATCTATATTTTTGAAAAACAAGATCCAACACTTCCTTACCGCTGGAGTCATTTCAACAATTGGGTCGACATCAAAACACACTGGTTAAGCAATCGTTTCAAGGTTTTCAAAGACAATGTCGATATCCTCGTTAACGACCAAAAATTTGATGATTTCTTAGAAAACACACTCTATATACCACAAAACAACCAACTAGCTCCTCAAGATAAATGAGAAGACCAGTTGGTTTCTCTTTTTCCCTAAAGTATAAAATAAAAGTCAGCACACAAGCATAAAAAATCAAGGCATAAAAAAACACCCTCAGTCGAGGGTATTATTTTTAGTCTTCGTTTACGTAAGGCATAAGTGCCATAACGCGAGCGCGTTTAATCGCTGTTGTCACTTTACGTTGGTTTTTAGCTGAAGTTCCTGTTACACGACGTGGAAGAATTTTACCACGTTCTGAAACGAAACGGCTAAGAAGCTCAGTATCTTTGTAATCAACATATTCGATTTTGTTAGCTGCGATGTAATCAACTTTTTTACGGCGTTTGAATCCGCCACGACGTTGTTGAGCCATGTTTATTTCTCCTTTATATATTTAATTCGTTTTGTCCATTCTTAGAATGGGAGATCGTCATCTGAAATATCCATTGGATTTGAATTACCAAATGGACTCTCGTCACGACCGAAGTTTGGTGTAGATTGTGCAGGTTGTGATCCACCAAATGAACCACCAGTTGAAGCTCCTCCACCGAATGAATTTGAATTATCAAATCCTCCAGCGTTGTAAGAACCACCACTGTGACCTTCACGTGCCGCACGGCTTTCCAACATTTGGAAATTATCAGCGACAACTTCAGTTACGTAAACACGTTGACCTTGTTGATTTTCATAGTTACGAGTCTGAATACGACCTGTAATTCCAATCAATGCACCTTTCTTAGCCCAATTAGCCAAATTTTCAGCTTGCTGGCGCCAGATAACACAGTTAATAAAGTCTGTTTCACGTTCACCATTAGCACCCTTGAAATTACGGTTAACCGCAAGGCTGAATGTTGCAACAGCAACGTTACTTGGTGTATAACGAAGTTCCGCATCACGGGTCATGCGACCAACGAGTACGACATTATTAATCATAATTTACCTTCTTACGCGTCAAGTTTAACGATCATGTGACGAAGAATGTCGCCGTTGATTTTTGAAAGACGGTCGAACTCGTTAAGAGCTACATCGTCGTTTGCTTCAACGTTAACAACGTGGTAAAGTCCTTCACGGAAATCTTGGATTTCGTATGCAAGACGACGTTTTTCCCAATCTTTTGATTCAACAACAGTTGCACCGTTGTCAGTCAAGATAGAATCGAAACGTGCTACCAAAGCGTTTTTAGCTTCTTCTTCAATGTTTGGACGAATGATATAAAGAATTTCGTATTTAGCCATTGATATTTTCCTCCTCTTTTGGTCTAATGACTCATGGACTTTCGCCACGAGTAAGTGAGGTGCACTCACAATATATAATTTTACCAAAGTTTGAGGGATAATGCAAGGAAAAAGTAAAGAGTTAGAAATTTGAATCACTCAGAAAAAAAGTTAAGCCCTATGCGTTATCTTTTCTCCGATCAAACTTCATGCTAAAATAAGAGAATGCTTTATCATAAAAAGAAATTAGGAGAAAAACTAGGGCTTCCCACCTTTAACCACTACTATAATATTCCTATTACTTCCCTAGAATATAACCTTAAAAACTTAGGTCCGAGTGATACCTACATTATTACTTTTAAACAGGACAACAACCTCTTTGTTGTTGACATAAGACATCAGCTTGGTCATACCAGTCATTTTGATACCGTCTCCCTCTTTGAACAAGACAATCTCTTATCAGGCATCGCTGCTGTCCCTTTAGCCTCTGTTCATAGCATACAAATCTTGTCTTTTCCAGACAAGTTACACTCTCTGAACCCTAGTCAGCGTCTAAAAAATCTCGTCGCTCTTTACTACAAGGATGAAGAAATCATGCGTTACCTCAAGACCACAAAAAATATCGGTGACCAGGTAACAAAATATCAATTAGAGGCTGATCAACTAGAAAGACAAGGTAAGAGTTTTGACTTCTTCAAGTACGCCAGTCGTAGCAAAATACGAGAAGAAGACAGCCTATCGGAAGTGTCTAGCAAGGACTACGACTTCATTCCCGATTTTCATCCCTTCTTAACCTCACCAAGAAGCCAACAGGTTTTAAGCGTCCCAGTAACCTACTGTGATGACAAAACGAAACAGACCGCTAGAATAGACATCATGGGGTGGTATATCAAGGACCAACAACTTAAGATTCGTTGGAAACCCAAGTACATGCGCAAACGCCGATGGCGCTCATCACGTATCTCAATTGATATCGTGACCGACAACTACTTCTTCCAAGGACAAATCTATAAAGATAGTAGCGCCCCCGTATTTCTGAACAACCTAAGCTTTGATAGCAAGATTCCTAAAAGCTTCCTGCCACATCTCCAAAAACAGTACCAAATCTTTATGGCTCTAGTAGATGAACAAAAAAGACTGGCTCTCCTACGAAAGGTCCAGTTAAACAATAAGGATTAAGTATCTTTCAGCTAAATTCAACATATCAAAAAGCTCATTCTTACACGCTAGAATGAGCTTTTAAGATTTTTCAATTGTCATTAGAACATCCTTTTGGAATTTTGTAAAAAATATTTTCATAAGGAGGAGTCATTGTGTGTCTCCATTTTTATACCTAGCAATCATAGATTACCTCCATCAACTTACAAATAACTTTTTGTATTGTAAATTTTCTATTACATTGGTATCACTCCCTAAGCTATTTTATGCAATAACTTGAAGTGTCTCCATTTTTATAACGTCCTAAATTCATCATCATAGTAATCACCTCTGATTCGTATGATTTGAGACCTATCTCCCCATTGACCACTCAATGAGATTTACTTGTCGCCGTTCTTATAACGACTTACATCAAACATCAACATAAGCGTCACCTCGGTACTTTGTTACAAGATTTAAGCATTAAACTTTTGTCGATAGTTCACTTGTTTGGCATTGGTATCACTCCTTAAGCTATTTTACGCAACTGCTTAAGTGTCTCCATTTTTATACCTACTAACATTTCTCATGAGCTTTACCTCACTTTTTCTTAAGTTAACAGATTTGAGTTTGGCTTTCGACTTCTGGTGGTATCACTCCCTCGTAGCTATTTTATGCAACATTTTTAATCGCCGTTCTTATAACGACTTACATCAAACATCAACATAAGCGTCACCTCGGTACTTTGTTACAAGATTTAAGCATTAAACTTTTGTCGATAGTTCACTTGTTTGGCATTGGTATCACTCCTTAAGCTATTTTACGCAACTGCTTAAGTGTCTCCATTTTTATACCTACTAACATTTCTCATGAGCTTTACCTCACTTTTTCTTAAGTTAACAGATTTGAGTTTGGCTTTCGACTTCTGGTGGTATCACTCCCTCGTAGCTATTTTATGCAACATTTTTAATCGCCGTTCTTGTAACGCCCTACTGTCATATGACCACGCTCCTCAGAGATGATTGGTAAAGTTAGTTATTTTGCCTACTGTTTTATTTAGAAACCTTAGTCTCCGTTTTTGTACCTTGAAATATTGACTCTCACCATGGCTTTTACCTCCTTGATGAATCCTTCTCTTCTTTACACTCTTAGTATAATGTAAACGCTTACTTTTGTCAATCTTTTTAACAGAAAAAACGCATAATTTTTTGAAAAAAGATTTCTTTGCTACAATAGAGATATGTTAGATTTAAAAGAATACGGCATTGTCATGTGGGATGCTGAGAAAATCGCCTCTTTTCGTCGTACCCTCCTGGACTGGTACGATCGAGAGAAACGAGACCTACCGTGGCGTAGAACTAAAAATCCCTACTATATCTGGGTCAGTGAAATCATGCTACAACAAACCCAGGTTCAGACTGTCATTCCCTATTACGAGCGCTTTTTAGACTGGTTCCCAACAGTTAAGAATTTGGCTGAGGCTCCAGAAGAGAAACTCCTCAAAGCTTGGGAGGGTCTAGGTTACTATTCACGTGTCCGAAACATGCAAAAGGCCGCACAACAAATCATGACCGACTTTGCTGGTCAGTTCCCAGATACTTATGACAATATTGCAAAGCTCAAGGGGATCGGCCCCTATACTGCTGGTGCTATTTCTAGCATTGCTTTTGGACTCCCAGAGCCCGCTGTTGATGGTAATGTTATGCGAGTTATGGCTCGTCTCTTTGAAGTTAACTACGATATTGGAGATGCCAAAAATCGTAAGATTTTCCAAGCGATTATGGACATTTTAATTGACCCTGACCGTCCTGGTGACTTTAATCAGGCGCTTATGGACCTTGGAACTGATATCGAATCAGCTAAAAATCCGAGACCAGACGAAAGCCCAATTCGCTTTTTCTGTGCAGCCTATCTCAACGGAACTTATGATAAATACCCCATAAAATTACCTAAGAAGAAGCCTAAACCTATGCAAATTCAGGCTTTTATTATTAAAAATGAAAAGGGAGAGTTTTTGCTCGAAAAAAATGTCGAGGGACGTCTACTAGGTGGTTTCTGGTCCTTCCCTATCATGGAAACGGACTTTATTGGCCAACAACTCAGCCTTTTTGAAAAGGATGATAGTATTCTCGAGACAGTCTCTCAAAAGGCTATTTTTGAGGAAAATTATGCCCTCAAACCGGAGTGGACGAACAGCAATTTTACACCTGTAAAACATACCTTCAGCCACCAAAAATGGACCATCGAGATGGTGGAAGGTAACGTTAATAACGACAAACTCCCTACCGATAAGGAGCTATGCTGGGTAGCGGCTGAGAACTTCGACCAGTTCCCGATGGCCACACCACAAAAGAAAATGATTAAGGCTTATGAAAATAGCAAAAAAGGATAGCAGTGAGTGCTACCCTTTTTCTTATGCGTCAAGTTTATCGTACTTACGGCTACGCAAAGCAAGGTATATCTTCGAAAGAACTACTCCCACAAAGACATAAAACAACTCCAAATAAGTCACATTTTTTGACATCAAAAATTCAATCATACCCAACACAACGCTCCATAACTGACTGCTCCTCCAGCTACTCCCAACAAGGCTCCTCCGGGACCATTAGTGATAATTTCTCATGTGTCAATACTTGTTGTGTCAATTCTAATGTTTTAATATATTTTCTCCTTATATTATTTTTTCTATTTATGGTAATTGTGAGTTGCAAATCTCTTAGTGTTCTCATTAACCACTCAGAGACATACTAACATTAACTGTCTATTCTATCTCCTTTCATTATTTTTATATCTCTAATCGTTTATGCCATTGGACTAAATACTAAGTTTTAGCAATTCTAAACTAGATTAAATTATCTATAGATTGAGAGGTATTCCTTTATAATTACAAGTAGTTCTACCAAAAAAGCCGGACCTCAGTCCAGCTTTTATCTGTCTATTTCTACTTGGTCATAAAGTAGGTGATAATCACCAATACTGCTACGATAGCTAGGACAACGGCCAGAAATCCTAGCATGTAGCGCAAGAGAAAATAGGTGAATGGAAAATTTTCTTTCATGTATTACTTTGCCTCATACCATGTGCGGCCGTCATTCTCATCTGCGATGAGAGGGACAGCGAGTTCGACTGCAACTTCCATGGTTTCTTTAACCAAGGCCTTCATAGCTACAAGTTCATCGTTCGGCACCTCAAGGACGATTTCATCATGCACCTGTAGGAGCATCTTAGTTTTATAGCCACCTTCTACCAGAGCCTTGTCTAGGTTAATCATAGCAATCTTGAGGATATCAGCAGCACTGCCTTGGATAGGCGAGTTGATGGCTGTACGCTCAGCGAAGTTGCGGACGTTAAAGTTACGAGAATTAATATCTGGCAACTCACGACGGCGGTGGAAGAGGGTTTCTACATATCCTTTATCCTTGGCTTCACGAACCACATTATCCATATAAGCCTTAATACCAGGATAACGTTCAAAGTAGGTATCGATATACTCCTTGGCCTTCTTACGGCTAATACCAAGGTTGTTGGATAGACCAAAGTCAGAAATACCATAAACGATACCGAAGTTAACAGCCTTGGCGTTACGACGGTCGTTAGGTGTGACATCCTCTGGCTTTTCAATACCAAAGACACGCATGGCTGTTGAGGTATGGATATCTGCCCCCTCTTTAAAGGCTGCAATCAAATGCTCATCTCCCGAAATATGGGCAAGCACGCGCAACTCAATCTGTGAGTAATCCGAGCTTAAAAGCACTGCATCCTCAGTCGATGGGACAAAGGCCTTACGGATGAGACGACCTTGCTCCAAGCGAACAGGGATATTTTGCAAGTTGGGATCCACTGATGACAGACGTCCTGTCTGAGTTAGATCTTGCACATAACGGGTATGGATTTTGCCATCCTCAAGGATATAATCTTGAAGCCCCAAGACATAGGTAGACTGAAGCTTAGTGATTTGACGGTACTCCAAAATCTTAGCTACGATTGGAGCAATTGGTGCCAAACGTTCAAGGACATCCACAGCCGTTGAGTAACCTGTCTTGGTTTTCTTAGTGTATTCCAAAGGTAGAGCCATTTTTTCAAAGAGGATAACACCCAATTGTTTAGGTGAATTGATATTGAACTCTTCGCCCGCCATCTCGTAGATTTCTTGAGTCAATTTATCGATGACTACTTGGTTTTCCACTGCCATCTCGTTAAGGGTTTGTCCCTTGACCTTAATACCAGCGATTTCCATCTTGGCTAGCACATTTGCCAGTGGTAACTCCATGTCAAAGAGAAGCTCTGATTGACCGTGTTCAGCCAATTTTTCAAGCATAACCGGTTTAGCGACCTGAAGGACTTTGACTTTCTTAGCCAGGTGGCTGAGTAAGACCTCTTTTTCAGGAACTGCACGCTTAGCTCCCTTGCCATAGACCACTTCATCTGTTTCCAACGGTAGGTCCGTATAGAGACGGGCAATGGTTGACAATTCATTGTCTTCAACGGTTGAGAGCAGATACTTGGCCAGACGGGCATCGAAATTAGCCGTAGGCAAGTCAATACCTAGATGGCTCAAGAGGACCTTACTACGCTTGAAATCGTAGATATTAACAGCTTTAGAAAGAGCTGCCTGGAAGGCTTCTGAGTTGAGTAGTTCAGTATCTGTAGACGCATACATCTGCTTGTCGTTCCCCCAAGCAAAACCGATGATAGGCTCTGTGTGATAATTGTCACCGAGGATTTCAAAATAGAAGAAATCGTCAGAGCTAAAGTGATTCACTGTCACTTGACTAGGCTCTGCATAGGCCACATCAAAATCCTGCGGCACAGCCTCTCCACCAAGGGCATTTTTAAACTGAACAAAGCCCATTTCATCATAAAAGGCTGACAATTTTTCAAGGTCAGGTCCCGTAAAGGCCGTATCATCTAGGCCAATTTCAATAGGAGACTGGGTATCAATGGTCGCCAGAGTTTTAGAAAGGAAAGCTTGTTCCTTATCATTGATGAGATTTTCCTTCATTTTGGACTTCTTCATCTCATCAATATGCTCATAGATACCTTCAAGAGAACCGTGTTCCAAGAGGAGCTTGAGACCAGTCTTTTCACCAATCTTAGTAACTCCTGGAATATTATCGGACTTATCACCCATGAGGGCCTTGAGGTCGATGAATTGCGCTGGAGTAATTCCCATTTTCTCCATGAGGTAGTCAGGTGTAAAGGCCTCAAACTCAGCTACACCTTTCTTCGAAATCTCAACGACGGTATTGACATCAGTCAACTGAATCAAGTCCTTGTCCCCAGAGACAACAGTAATTTGATAGTCCTCACTGGTATTTTCAGCCATCTTAGCCAAGGTACCGATAATGTCATCTGCCTCGTACTGAGCCAGATCATAATAGGCGATACCACGTGCAGCCAACATCTCACGGATATAAGGGAACTGCTCACGGAATTCCTCTGGAGTCTTGGCACGACCAGCCTTATAGTCCGCAAACATCTCTGTACGGAAGGTTGTTTTCCCCGCATCAAAGGCTACCAAAACATGAGTCGGTTGGATACGCTCAAGCAGGTTGTCCAACATGAGGTGGAAACCGTAGATAGCATTGGTATGCAAGCCATTATTGTTACGAAAACGGTCAATTTGATTATAAAGTGCGAAAAAGGCACGAAAGGCAACGGATGAACCGTCGATTAGGAGTAATTTTTTCTGATTAGTCATAGGTTTATTATAGCATAGATGGGAGCATTGGTTTTAATTGAAATCCTCTTATTTTAGGGAGACTCTTTTGTAAAATAATCATTCATAAATAATAAGCCACAAGGAGAATTGACCATCGACAAATTTTAGAGCGAATCAGTCAACAGTATTGTTACAAGTATTTACCATCTCCACGTCCTATGGTCAAATATGCTATAATAGGAGTTATGAACACAAAGATTTTAGATCAATTAGAATTTAATAAGGTCAAGGACCAGTTCACAGAATACCTACAGACTGATCAGGCTCAGGCAGAGTTACGTGACTTGGTACCTATGACCAATCCAGAAAGAATTCAAAATCAATTTACAGAAATCCAAGAAATGTCTGAGATTTTCGTAGAGCATCATGGCTTTGCCATTGGGAGCTTAAGAGATATTTCTGAGTCCTTGCGTCGCTTGGAACTGGATGCTGACCTCAACATCCAGGAGCTCATTGCCATCAAGAAGGTCTTGCAAGTTTCAGCTGACCTTGGCCGCTTCTACGCTGACCTTGAAAATGTTGAGCTCGTGGCTCTTAAACGTCTTTTTGAAAAGATTGAAGCCTTCCCAAGTCTACAAGGTAGCCTTCAAAGTATCAATGATAGTGGTTTCATTGAGCATTTTGCTAGCCCTGAGTTGCAAAATATCCGTCGTCAACTCAAATCTTGCGATGATGCCATTCGCCAGACCTTGCAAGACATTCTCAAGAAATCTGGCCACATGTTGGCTGAGAGCTTAATTGCTAGTCGTAATGGCCGTTCAGTGCTTCCTGTAAAAAATACCTACCGTAACCGTATCGCTGGGGTTGTACATGACATCTCAAGCTCTGGAAACACAGTGTATATCGAGCCACGCGCCGTTATCCAGCTTAACGAAGAAATTACACAATTACGTGCAGACGAACGCCACGAGATGGCCCGTATCCTACATGAACTGTCTGATCAACTCCGTCCACAGGCTGCTGCAATTTCCAACAACGCTTGGATTTTGGGCCACATGGACTTTATTCGTGGAAAATACCTCTATCTCCAAGATAAGAAGGCGGTTATTCCAAAGATTAGTGACAACCAAACACTCCAACTGCTTAACGTTCGTCACCCTCTCTTGGTCAATCCAGTAGCCAACGATTTGAGATTCGATGAGAATCTTACAGCCATTGTCATCACAGGTCCTAATACGGGTGGTAAAACGGTCATGCTTAAAACTCTAGGACTAGCTCAACTGATGGCTCAATCTGGTCTTCCAATTTTGGCTGATAAGGGCAGTCGTGTAGCCATTTTCCAAGAGATTTTTGCGGACATCGGAGATGAACAGTCTATCGAACAGAGTTTGTCAACATTCTCTAGTCACATGACTCACATTGTCGAGATTCTGGACGCTGCCGACAGCAACAGTCTTGTCTTGGTCGATGAGCTCGGGGCTGGTACTGATCCTCAGGAAGGGGCTAGTCTAGCCATGGCAATCCTAGAGCACCTCCGTTTAAGCCAGATTAAAACCATGGCTACTACTCACTATCCTGAGCTTAAGGCCTATGGAATTGAGACCCAACATGTGGAAAATGCCAGCATGGAGTTTGACACAGCGACTTTAAGCCCTACCTATCGTTTTATGCAGGGGGTTCCTGGTCGTTCTAATGCCTTTGAGATTGCTCGCCGTCTCGGCTTGAATGAAATTATTGTCAAGGAAGCAGAAAACCTCACTGATACTGATAGTGATGTCAATCGTATCATCGAGCAACTTGAAGCCCAAACTGTGGAAACACAAAAACGTCTGGAACACATCAAGGACGTTGAGCAAGAGAACCTTAAATTCAACCGTGCGGTTAAGAAACTCTATAACGAATTCTCCCATGAGTACGACAAGGAACTCGAAAAAGCTCAAAAAGACATTCAAGAGATGGTGGATACAGCTTTGGCTGAGAGCGATAGTATTCTCAAAAATCTCCATGATAAGAGTCAACTCAAGCCTCATGAAGTTATCGATGCCAAAGGAAAACTCAAGAAACTTGCCCCACAATTGGACCTCTCTAAGAATAAGGTCCTTCGTAAGGCCAAGAAAGAAAAGGCTGCGCGTGCTCCTCGTGTCGGTGATGATATCATCGTGACCGCCTATGGTCAACGAGGTACTCTTACTAGTCAGGCCAAAAATGGTAACTGGGAAGCCCAAGTAGGTCTCATCAAGATGACCCTCAAGGCGGATGAATTCACTCTCGTTCGTGCCCAAGCTGAAGCCCAACAACCCAAGAAGAAACAGATTAACGTGGTTAAAAAAGCCAAGAAGGCTTCTGGCGGTCCTCGTGCCCGTCTAGACCTTCGTGGGAAACGTTACGAAGAAGCCATGCAAGAACTTGATGCCTTTATTGACCAAGCCCTACTTAATAACATGAGTCAGGTGGACATCATCCACGGTATTGGTACCGGTGTCATCCGTGACGCAGTGACCAAATATCTTCGCCGTCATCGCCATGTTAAAAGTTTTGAATATGCCCCACAGAGTGCTGGTGGTTCCGGATGTACCATTGCAACCTTAGGGTAAAAATAGTTAAGAAAGACTGAGACTATGTGTCCAGTCTTTTTTTGCAAGACAACGGAGAAATAATAAAAATGGAAGTTGTTACAAAAATTATTACTGCCATGGGCGCATTGGTCTCTATTGGTGGCCTAGGATGGGCCTTTTTAGGTGCAATTGAGTTTTTCCAAGGAAAGAAAAACCAGAATGCACAACAAGCCGATAACTAAATGGCAAGCTGATTTGTGTTGGCGGACTAGCTTCTGTATCAGTAAGTATTGCAGCTACAATTGTTGTTGCAATCAACTCAATTCAATTTTAAAAGGTATTTAGACACGCCAAAGTAAGACCACCCTTATCTTCCATTTTGCACTTTCCTTTTTCTCTGGTATAACGCAAGAAAAGTCCCCAGAAGTATAACTTCTGAGGACTTTGTCTTCAATCTGATATGCCCTTAATCAAAGGTCATGTTTTTCTATGTAAAGTTGTTGGGCGATTAGGTGATTGATTTGAACTTCTTGCCCCTTAATCTTGAGCTGAAAGAGACCCGTGTAATCATCGTACCCCTTTAGAAGTATGTCATCCCCGATCTTCAGTTGGATTTGTTCTAAAAATTTGAGTAATTCAAAGGTATCCTGGACTCTTCGCAAACGATAGGTTCCTGGTTCGCTGACATCGCTCAAACGGTCCTGGTAAGCCTCGATGAGAAGTTTTCCTTTCGGTGGAATGGTCCCTCCATGGGGACAGGTCTTAGGAGTGTCTAACATCTGGTCTAGTTTATCGATAAAGCGATCGGAGACCGTATGCTCGAGCACTTCAGCCTCTTCATGGACTTCTTCAGTAGTATAGTCCAGCTTTTTTAGTAAAAACATTTCAATCAAGCGGTGCTTGCGAAAAAGATCGGAAACCGTTTGGAAGCCGAGCTCGGTGAGCAGATAGCCGTGGAGCTTATCCTTGATGAGGAGATTCTCCGAGATCATGCGCTTGACCATCTCAGTCACGGCTGGAGGTGAAACCTGCATCCGGGACGCAATCTCTTTGTTACTAATTTTTTCATGTTGCGCACCAATTTCATAGATGCACTTGAGGTAATCTTCTTTATTTGGTGTCATAGGTTCCTCTTTTCTTCTCTCCTTCTAGTATATAGTATATCAAAAAAAGAGCAAAATGGCTTGGCCAGTGGATAGGAATTGCCTGGGGGTAAAAGATTCTAATATAAAAAAATGAGAACAAAATAAAAAGGAGGATGTAGATGCAGCGACAGGAATTAGAAATGCTGAGCTCTGGACGACCAGATGTCTCAGCCACTTAGAAAACCGATTGCAGAATTGTACGTATGAAGCAATACGGCAAACTTGCTACTGCTCTGTCTCAGTCTTTGCCAGCCCTCTTTTCCAAGATATGTGTCAGAGAGAACTGCAAGAGTTGACAGGAGTCCGTTCCCAAGCTCTCTTAGAAGGGACCATACACCCCTGTCTTATATCACAGGATTTATTGGAGCCGAAAGGAAACCTTTGCACAAGGAGGTAGGAACTACAAGCAATAGGTAGTAAAGCGCATGCGAAGATTTCTACAACGCATCCCTCACTCTCGTTGACGAGTCCTTCTCCGTGATGGTCTCCATCGTATTCTATAGCAACGAAAAAGAGGTCTACGACCTCTTTTTCTAAGTGCTTTAATGGCTTCGATTGCAGCATCGCAATTTGGTTCACTATTGATGTTGTCTAGGTACTCAACGTAAGTGGCCTTGTTATTCGCATCTAAAACCAAAACAGTACGTGCAAGTAAACGCCATTCATTTATTAAGAGTCCGTAGGCTTTTCCGAAGGAATAGTCAAAATAGTTTAAGAGCATGATGGCATTTTCAATTCCTTCTGCAGCATACCATTTGCCTTAAGCGCAAGGAAAATTTACAGAAACCGTTAAGACCACAGCGCTCTCCATGTCAGAGAGAGCCTCTGGTTGAAGTGACGTGTTTGAGGGGAAAAGATACTGATTTATTTGAGAAGCTAATGGGTTTGGAGCCTTATTGGTTCAGACCTTCTGCAATTTTCTCTAAATTCCATTTCATCATACTATAGTAGCTGTCACCTTCTTCCCCTTCTTTAGCAATAGAGTCAGTGAAGATCTTTGCAAAGATAGGAATATTGGTATCTTTAGCCACAGTTTTCATAGGGCGTTCATCGACACTGGATTCGACAAAGAGGGCCGGAACCTTGGTTTGACGCAATTTCTCTACCAGAGTTTTGATTTGTTCTGGTGTCCCTTCTTCCTCAGTATTGATTTCCCAGATATAAGCAGATGGGACTCCATAGGCTTTCGAGAAGTACTTGAAACACCCTTCACTGGTCACGATCATCTTCTTTTCTTCTGAAATGTTCTTGAATGCTTGCTTGGCTTCTTGGTCTAGCTTATGGAGTTTTTCAGTATAAGCTACTAGATTTTTTTCGTAAAAGTCCTTGTTTTTTGGATCTTTAGCGATCAATTGTTTGGCAATGTTTTTAGCATAGATAATACCGTTTTCGAGATTGAGCCAAGCATGAGGGTCTTCTTTTCCAGCTTGGTTTTGACCTTCTAGGTAGATGACGTCGACTCCATCGCTAACTGCGAAATAATCCTTGTTTTCTACTTTATTGGCATTTTTGACTAGTTTGTTAAACCAAGCATTGCCACCGGTTTCGAGGTTAATCCCATTGTAGAAAATCAGGTCTGCTTGTGAAGTTTTTTTGACATCTTCTGGTAGCGGTTCATACTCGTGGGGATCCTGACCGACAGGGACAATACTGTGTAGGTCGATCTTATCCCCAGCGATATTTTTGGTAATATCTGCAAGGATTGAGTTGGTGGTAACGACTTTCAACTTATCGGATGAGGATTTGGAAAAAGAGCTCTTGCTACAAGCCATAAGACCAAATAAGAGCACCACAAAGAGGGTGAGGACATAAGCGATTTTTTTCATGTGTTTTTCCTTTCATGAGACGAGAGAGCATGCTTGTTCTTTCTCTGCTTAGGAGCGATAAAGAAGCTGATGAGAAAGAAGACTGCAGAAGTGAGGACAATACAAGACCCGACGGCGATGTTGAAGCTATAGCCAATAAAGAGTCCTAGGATGGATGCAAGAGCACCTAATCCGGATGAAAGGAGCATCATGGACCAGAGGCTTTTGGCATAGAGATAGGCTGTCGCAGCAGGTGTGATGAGCATGGCGACAATGAGAATGGTCCCGACACTCTGCATGGCAGTGACAGAAACCAAGGTTAAAAGCACCATGAGGAGGTAGTGATAGACCTTGACCCGTACGCCCATGGATTGAGCGAGGACAGGATCAAAAGAAGTGAGCAGTAAGGGACGAAAGAGCAGGCAAATCACCAGTAAAACAGCCACCCCAACACCGATGGTCATCCACATATCCTGGTCTTGCACAGCCAAGATATTCCCAAAGAGGATGTGGAAAAGGTCGGTAGAACTTTTAGCAATTCCAATCAGAATGACCCCTAAGGCGAGGAAAGAAGAAAAGGTAATCCCAATTGCAGTGTCGCTCTTGATGATGGAGTTGCTCTTGATATAGGTGATCAAGATGGAAGCTAAAAGCCCGAAGGCAATGGCGCCAATAAAGAAATTGATGCCCAAGATAAAAGACATAGCTACCCCCGGAAGGACCGCGTGTGAGATAGCATCTCCCATAAGAGACATGCCTCGCAAAATGATGAAACATCCCACAACTCCAGCGACAATTCCTATGGCAATGGCTGTGATTAGGGCATTCTGTAAGAAGTGGAATTGCTGTAATCCATTGATAAATTCTGTAATCATTCGACTCCACCTCCTATAAAGAGTTCATGCCCGTAGGCTGCGTGAAGATTTTCTTTGGTAAATGTATCCTCTGTTTTCCCAAAAGCAATCAGCTTGCGATGGAGGAAGATGATCTGATCAAAATAAGCTGGAACCTTGCTGAGGTCGTGATGGACAATCAAGATGGTCTTGCCTTCCTTTTTCAAGGTGTGTAGTGTCTGCATGATGATGTCTTCGCTAACGGAATCAATACCAGCGAAGGGCTCATCCAAAAAGATGACATCTGCTTCTTGAACCAAACAGCGGGCAATTAGGACACGTTGGAATTGCCCTCCCGAAAGCTGGCCAATCTGGCGATCCGCTAAATCAAGGAGATTGACAAGCTCTAAGGCATCTTCCACCTTTTGGAGGTTCTCTTTTCTTTTTTTCTTAAAGATAGAAAGATGGGGATAGAGTCCCAGTGAGACACACTCTCGCACCGTGATGGGGAAGTGGAAATCGATAGCTGTCTTTTGTTCGACATAGGCCACTCGTTGAAGAACTTGGCCGATATCTTTTTGATCAAGCTGGACTCTTCCCGAATGAGGCAAAAGTCCTAGCATGGCCTTGATAAGGGTTGATTTCCCTGCTCCGTTAGGTCCAAGAATTCCTAGGATGGTTGGACCCTGGATGGTGAGGGAAAGGTCCTTTAAGGCCAGTGTTTTCTGGTAAGAAACACTTAGATGTTCAATTTGAATCATAATTTCACTCCTTTAACATTAATATACATGAATAAAAAAATTAAGTCAAGTTAATTTTCAAAAAGAGAACTCGATAGAGTTTCCCTTCAGAATGAAAACAAACATCAAAAATGATGTTTGCCTTTTTTATATTCACACTTAATTCTCGCACAATCCAATAATATTGAGGTATTTGGATTAAATAATAGGTCTTGCCTACCATCATTTTACTAATTTTTTGATATTTAGATATACCAAAGTAAGACCAACCGTATCTTCCATCTTGGACTTTCATTTTTCTCAAGTATAACACAAGAAAAGTCCCCAGAAGATAACTTCTGAGGACTTTGTCTTCAATCAAAACACTACCTTAATCAAGGAAAACGTCTATTTTCTATATCACACTTGTCCACAAGTGTTGGATAATCTGGCTAACTGGAAAATTCCAATTAATCAAAAAACGCAAAAACCAGCTAGATGATAAGACCGTTTGAATATTGTTTATGGGAACGGTCGCAAGTATATTCCCCAACATAGTCAAAGGTACTAGACTTACCAAGGAAGCCAAAAAACCACTTGCCACTTGGAACCGTGTCTGGTCAAGACGCTCAATTCTCACAAAATGGAAGAAAATCCCAAGAAAGCGCAAACCATAATAGGTCACACAATAGATGGCGAAGTAGCTAACGCCCGCATAATAGGCACGGTCAAGTGAGAAAATATTCTGGTCTGTAAAAAAAGCTACACTGGCATCTTTGGTTGGATTAGCATAAGGTACCCAAAGATTAATAGCCTCACCTAATGACTTGTAAAAATAGGCCGCGACGCACATGGCAATAATGACTGAAACCACGTAATAGGCTTGCATAAAGAGACCTCTTCGGTAGCCAATGTAGAAATTCCAAGCCACGAGGGCTAAGACAAGGAGTCCAATCATGCGTCATCCTCATCGTCATCACTTTGAGCTGTCGCCTTGACCTTAAGTTGTTCGAGTTGCTTAGCTCTCAAAATTTCCAACTCTTTTTCCATATCTTCAACTTGGATTTCACGTTCCAACTGAGTTGACAAAGAGTTGATGGCCATTAGGATAGCAATCGTTTCATTATCAGCATTTTTCATCTGCTTTTTGATAATTTTATATTTCTCATAAGCAACACGCTCCACCTCTTCCATGAAAAGGTTGTCCTTATCAGTTGTTAGCGTGAGGTTCTTCTCTCCAAAATGAAATTTGTAACGGTTTTTGTTTGCCATTTGCTTGTTAACTGCCTAATCAATGGTGGGCAGGGAGTCCCCACCGCAGCTTCTCCTTATTTTATATCGCCATTTTTTAGCAAGATTCAGACACTTACTCTGGGGCGTGTTCGACACTTGAATGCCAACCCATTTCCTCTAATTGTGGAAAAAAGGGCATGGTTAGGCATTCTCTTCCTAATCATTATATCCTAAATTTTAACTTTCGTAAATTTTAGACTTTGCCCTTCTCCAGAAAAATAATTTTCAAGGATTCCTAACCTGTAAAATATCTACCAATTCTCCTTTTTTGTGCTAAAATAGATTCCATGGGCACAATCGTATTAAAAATGACAGCAGAGCAGATTTCGACACTCCAAAAGGACCTGGCAAACTATGCAACTGCGACTAAAAATCCATACGCTAGTTTTTCAGCTAAGGTCGATGGAACAAGTGTCATCGCCTATACTTCAGGTAAGGTGACCTTCCAGGGTGCTAAACCAGAAATCCTAGCTAGCCGTTTTGGTTACCAAGCCACGCCTAAGCAGTCACCTGATGGGCAAAACCTAGCCCTAATTGGATCAGACGAAGTCGGAAACGGCTCCTATTTTGGTGGTTTAGCTGTTGTAGCTAGCCTAGTTACTCCCGCTGATCATGCTTTTTTGAAAGCTCTAGGAGTCGATGATTCTAAAAATCTTAATGATATCAAGATTCGTCAGATTGCACCTATATTGGAGGAGAAGATTCCTCACAAGGCACTCCTTCTTTCGCCTAGAAAGTACAATGAGGTAGTTGGAGACGGTAAAGCACATAATGCTGTGTCCGTTAAAGTAGCCCTCCACAATCAGGCTATCTTCCTATTGTTACAATCAGGTGCTAAACCAGATAAGATTGTCATTGATGCCTTCACCAGTGAGAAAAATTATCAGAAATACCTCAAGAATGAACGCAATTGCTTTGACTTTCCTATCACTTTAGAAGAAAAGGCTGAAGGGAAATACTTAGCTGTCGCGGTGAGCTCTATCATCGCTCGCAATCTCTTCCTGGAAAATCTGGACAAACTCAGCCAAGAGGTTGGCTACACCCTTCCTTCAGGTGCTGGTGCTAAATCTGACCAGGTCGCAACTAAGCTTCTTCAAGCCTATGGAGATCAGGCTCTCCAAGCTACTGCTAAATACCATTTCGCTAATACTAAAAAAGCCTACCAACGCTTAAAATAACCCTGAAAGGCCTTAACTATGAAAAACAAATGGACCCAATACTTCCTCATTTTCCTTCGTGAATGGGGACTCTTTCTCCTCTTTATCACATTCTTCCTCTTGACTCGCCTCTTCCTATGGCTCCCTGTTCAGGTTGACGGACACTCAATGGACCCAACCATGGCAGATAGACAACGTGTGATCGTTTTGAAACACACATCCATTGAACGCTTCGATATTGTCGTTGCCAAGGAAGTTGAAAATGGTAAGACGAAACAAATTGTAAAACGTGTCATTGGTATGCCAGGTGACACCATTACCTATCAAAACGATAAACTTACTGTCAATGGCAAAGAAGTTAAGGAAGAATACCTCAAAGAATTCCAAGCTGCCTTTGCCAAAGATAAGCTACAAAAAGAGTATGCTTACAACGACGACAAGAGCAAGAGTGGCTACTTTCAACAACTAGCTAAGGATGCCAAGGCCTTTACAACCAATTCTGACGGTAACACGACCTTCTCTGTCACTGTTCCTGAAGGCAAATATTTCCTACTTGGAGACAACCGTATTGTTTCCAAAGATAGTCGAGCAGTTGGTTTCTTTGACAAGAGTGCTCTTGTAGGAGAAGTTAAATTCCGCTTCTGGCCACTTAATAAAATTGGTACCGTTGAGGACAACTAAAAACACTGAATAAGATAAGGTTGGGGAAACCCAGCCTTATTATGTATCTAGGAAAAACACATGCAAGAATTTTATTTTTCAGGAACTATCGAACGCGTCATTTTCGAAAACGCTAGTAATTTTTTTCGTATCCTACTCTTAGAAATTGACGAAACAGACAGCGATTTTGAGGACTATGAAATCATTGTCACAGGAACCATGGGAGATGTCATGGAGGGTGAAGATTATACCTTCTGGGGTCAGCTAACCAATCATCCCAAATATGGTGAACAGCTACAAATGACTCGCTATGAACGTTCAAAGCCTTCTGCCAGTGGTCTTATCAAGTATTTCGCCAGCGACAATTTTAAGGGGATTGGTAAGAAAACAGCTGAGCGTATTGTCGAGATTTATGGCGAAGACCCTATTGACAAGATTCTCGAGGATCCTAGCAAGTTAGAGCAGATCTCTAACCTTTCAAAGGTAAACCGAGAAGCCTTCCTTGCAAAGTTAAAAATCAACTATGGGACCGAGCAAATCTTGTCCAAACTTTCTAGCTATGGACTCACGCCAAAGGCTGCCTCACAAATTTTCAACCAATATAAGGAAGAATCGCTTAATCTTATTGAGGAACACCCTTATCTCTTGGTAGAGGAAGTTCAAGGAATCGGATTTAAAATGGCTGATCAACTGGCTGAACGTCTCGGAATTGCTAGTGATGCTCCTGAACGTTTACGAGCTGCCTTGATTCATTGTCTGCTAGAAGCCAGTATGGAAGAAGGCGACACCTATATCGAAGCCAAAGCCTTGCTTGAACGAACTATCATCCTTTTGGAAAGTGCTCGCCAGATTGAACTTGACCCTGCCTTGGTCGCTAAGGAATTAACCAATCTCATACAAGAGGACAAGGTGCAAAATGTAGAGACTAAAATCTTTGATAATACTCTATATTTTGCAGAACAGGGCATCTATACCCACCTAACTCGTATCATGAAAGACCAACCTGACATTAATGCAGAGGACAAAATCCAATCAAGTCTTGAAGAGGTGGAAGAGGATCTTGGTATTACTTATGACAAGGTTCAAAAAGATGCCATTATCAAAGCCCTACAAAGCAAGGTCTTCATCCTGACAGGTGGTCCCGGAACAGGGAAAACCACTGTTATTAACGGCATTATTAAAACCTATGCCGACCTTCATGGTCTAGATCTCAAAAAGTATGATTTGCCTATTATTTTAGCGGCGCCAACAGGACGGGCTGCTCGTCGAATGAACGAACTCACCCAACTCCCTAGCGCCACTATTCATAGGCATTTGGGCCTCAATAGCGAGGACGATTTCAAGACCTTAGATGACTATCTCGATTGCGATTTGATTATCATCGATGAGTTTTCTATGGTTGATACTTGGTTGGCCAATCAACTCTTTGAAAGTATCTCTGATTCAACCCAAGTCATCATTGTAGGTGACCAAGACCAACTGCCTTCCGTAGGTCCTGGCCAAGTCTTGGCTGACCTTTTGCAGATTGATGACTTGCCTAAGGTTTCTCTAACCAAAATTTTCAGACAATCCGAGGACTCCACCATTGTTACCTTAGCTAGCCAGATGCGCAAAGGCCAACTACCCGCTGATTTCACAGAGAAAAAGGCTGACCGCTCTTACTTTGAGGCCAATGCCAACCATATTCCACAGATGGTTCCTAAAATTGTCTCTGCCGCTATAAAGAGCGGGATTGCTGCTCAGGATGTTCAGATTCTGGCCCCCATGTACCGAGGACAGGCTGGCATCAACAATCTCAATACCATTATGCAGGACCTACTCAATCCCAAAGAAAAAGCCAATCAATTTGCCTTTAATGATATTTTCTTCCGTAAGAATGACAAGATTCTCCATCTGGTCAACGATACAGAACTCAATGTCTTCAATGGCGATATCGGAATCATCACTGACCTCATCCCTGGTAAATATACTGAAAGTAAGCAGGACGAAATTTACATGTCCTTCGATGGCAATGAGGTTATCTATCCCCGTAACGAATGGAATAAGATTACTCTGGCCTATGCCATGTCAATCCACAAATCCCAAGGTAGTGAGTTTCCAGTCGTTATCCTTCCTATCACACGGCAAAGTGGACGTATGCTTCAACGTAACCTCATCTACACCGCTATCACACGCGCCAAGAGTAAACTGGTCATGTTGGGGGAAATCGCAGCTTTTGATTTTGCCGTTCACAACGAGGGAGCTAAACGAAATACTTATCTCATCCAACGTTTTGAACAAACTTATACACAAGCTGTTGATAAGTCTGTCGAAAAGATTGTTAAAAGCGAGGCAACAGACGCCTCCAATCAAACAATAACAGAAAACGATAGACCCTCAGAAACCCTTAAAAACAAAGGCTTCTCGGAAAATATCAAACCATCCCAAACTCTTATTAACACTTATTCACACCCTGTGGATAAGTCTGTTAACAAAGCTGTGCAAACAGAAGAAAACAGTCGTTTAACTGAGGAAAATTGGGCAACTATAGATCCAATGATTGGTCTCAGTGAAGATGATATTGCTGCCTTTTTTAACAATAACTAAAAAAGACTTGGAAAGCGACTCACTAAGAGCAACTCCAAGTCTTTTCATTTGCTAAAATACTAAACGAATCAGGGCCATAGACACTATACCGACTATTACTGCATAGAGCAGATTTTTACTCTTAAACGCTACAATTACCGTTGGCACCGTAGCCAGTATTTCCATCCACTTAAGCTGCGGCAAGTGACCAATCTTCTCAGTCATGAGACTAGAGAGAACCAGGGCAAAAAGAATAGAAACTGGTAAGTAATGTAAGAAACGAACAACTATATCTGGTAGGCCCTTGTATTTAACCAGTACAAAGGGGAGAATACGAGGAACCCAACTAACCACAAATCCAAGTAAGATAGCAATGAGAATAAACCTATTGACGACCATCACACATTACCCCCACACTACATCCAATCAAAGTAGACACTAGAACAGCCAAAGACTCTGATAAGATGATACTAAAGCTCAGATATGCCACAGCAATAGATAACAGAATCAGAAACAGCTTACGCACGCCTTCACCTAGCAAGGCATCAAACTGACTACTTAACAAACCAATAAACATGGCAATCAAGGCAAAATCCAAACCAAAAAGCTCAGGATTTGGAATCATTGAGCCAATTAAACAGCCAACAACTGAAGATACAATCCAAACCAGATAACTAAAAATATTGTTCCCATGCATCCAGTTAGCAGAAATATCTTTATGATGCACATGTTCTCCTAATAAGACACCATAACTTTCATCCGTAATCAGACTACCAATTCCCAGCTGATTCCAGAGGCTTGTTTTTGTAAAAATCGTCGTTGCATGTAAACTCATCAACATGTTACGCAAATTAACTAAGAAAACAGTCAAGGTTAACTCACCTAGGCCAGCTCCCGCAACTACTAAAGAACACATGGCAAACTGGGCCGATCCACCATAGACCAAGGCACACATGAGGGCAACCTCAAGGGCTGATAAACCCGAAGCGGCCGCTACAACACCGAAGGCTAAGCCAATAGCTACATAGCCTAAAGCTGTCGGTACCGCGGCTTTTACACCTAAACGAAAGTCAGACACTCTCAATTCCTTTCTAAAGGAACCTCTTACCAGACGAGTAAGAGGTTCTTCTTATTCTTCAAATCCTGCAAAGGCTAGACTTGGCTTTGCATTCAAATCTAACTCAGCAAAATGTTTCTGATCACATTCAATAGCAGCCGCTAAGGCAATCATGCCAGCATTATCACCACAAAGACGTAAAGGCGGAATGACTACATCTACATCTGTGATTTCCTCAGCCAAGCGTTCACGTAAGCCCTGATTAGCTGCCACGCCCCCAGCAACAACAAGTGTCTTGACAGGATAACGCTCCAAGGCTTTCTTCGTCTTAGCTAGGAGAATATCCAACACAGCAGCTTGGAAGGAAGCACAAAGGTCTTCTGTTACTAAAACTTCCCCTTTCTGCTCAGCATTATGGTGCAAATTAATGAAGGCTGACTTCAAGCCTGAAAATGAAAACTCCAAGTGGTCTTCCTTAATCATAGCGCGTGGAAAATCATAAACATCTTTCCCTTTATGAGCCAATTCATCAATTTCACGACCAGCTGGGTAGGTCAACCCCATCACACGACCGACCTTGTCATAGGCCTCACCAACTGCATCATCACGTGTCTCACCAACAATCTTGTAATTTCCCGGTTCTGACACATAAACCAACTCTGTGTGTCCCCCGGACACCAAAAGTGCTAGGAGGGGATATTCCAATTCTTTAACCTCACGCGCCGCCATAAGATGCCCAGCCATATGATTAACTGGAATCAAAGGCAATCCGTGTGCCCAAGCGAAGGCCTTAGCCGCTGCCATCCCGACCAAGAGTGCCCCGACCAAACCAGGACCATAGGTTACTGCTACAGCATCTAGTTGTTCAGCAGTAATTCCCGCCTCAGATAAAGCATCCTTAATACAAAGAGTCACTACTTCCACATGGTGACGGCTAGCCACCTCAGGAACAACACCACCAAATCGTTTATGGCTTTCTACCTGACTGGCAATAATATTACTTAAAAGTTCTTTCTCATTTTTTAAAACGGCAACTGAAGTCTCGTCACACGAGCTCTCCACCGCCAAAATATATCTATCTGCCATTAGATTTCCTCTCGCCTCATGATAATAGCATCCTCCTGAGGCTCATGATAATAATTTTTCCGAATTCCTAAACTTTCAAATCCAAATTTTCTGTATAGCGCCTGAGCGACTTGATTTGAATCCCTAACTTCAAGAAAGATTGGCTCACTACGCTCTTCTAAATACTTCATCAGCTGACTGGCATAACCACGTCCCTGATAAGCTTTTAGAACCGCAATATTGGTAACCTCAAGCTCACCAACTAAATTTTGAAGGGCTAAAAAACCAACAACTTCTTCCTGATCATAAACATAGAAATACTCCGTAGTATCCAAAGCCAAGTCTGCTACCACTTGTTCTATCGTCCACGGAGACTTGTCATAAACATCCAACAAAATCTGATAAATCAGTTGAGCCTGTTCCTGGCAACTCAATCTAGACGCGCTTGATGTAGTTGTCACGGTTAGTCTCCTCATGTGTCTTAAGCCAGTTTTCCTCTGCCTCAACCCGCTTCAAGTAATGTGGGACAAAGGCATCAACATTAACAGGAGGCAATGATAAACCTAAACGACCAATTAACAGGGCTGACGGAAGACTTGACAAGATAGTTGCCTCTGGAAGGCTTTCCTTAATCTGATCCACAAAATTAGCCACTTCACCGACAAATGTCACCTTTTCATAACCTTTAGCTTGCTCAATAACATCTGTAAAAGCAGCATGACGATCAGGGACAATTGCTTGGCCATTTTGATAAATTCCGACGTAAACATTATTACGACGGGCATCCATGATAGGAATCACAACACCATCAGCTGAAAGATCCATCAAGGCCTGCAAACTTGAAACTCCCACTAAATCAATGTCCAGGGCATATGCTAAAGTCTTAGCTGTTGCGACAGCCACACGAAGCCCTGTGTAGGATCCGGGTCCTTGAGCAACAACGATACGCTCTAAATCAGCTGGTTGCCAGCTCGCCTGAGCAACCAAAAAATCAATGGTGGGCATCAGACTAATACTGTGATTCTTTTTCACTGTCACGGTTGCCTCTGCCACTAAGTTCTCATCTTCCAACAAGGCTACTGATAAAGCCGTGCTAGAAGTATCAAATGCTAATATTTTCATCTTTTTCCCTTGTTTCCTTCTATGCTTTTCTATTATAACACAAGTCACTGTTTCCCAGAAACGAACATTTTCCAACTTTTTCCGCCATTTTCTTTATCTAGCCCTTATCTTATGATACAATAATAGTAATTGTTAAACGAATCAAGGCTACTAGCTATTACTCATAAAGTGAATATCATAACGTCAAGTAAATCATAGAAAGATTAACTTGACCGGTTTTTTTATAGAATGGCAGAGCCTTTTGGAAAGAAAGGAAAACCATGATTTATAAAGTCTTTTACCAAGAAACTAAAGAGCGTAATCCACGCCGTGAACAGACAAAATCACTCTACCTAGATATCGATGCAGAAACTGAACTTGAGGGACGTATCCAAGCTCGTCAAATCATCGAAAAAAACACTGCCTATAACATCGAATTCATCGAGCTCCTCTCAGAAAAAGCCCTTGAATACGAAAAAGAAACAGGCGTTTTTGAAGTAACGGAGTTCTAAGACCATGGCATCAAAAATCAATCTAAAACCTGAAGAAGTTGGGGTTTATGCGATTGGTGGTTTGGGGGAAATCGGTAAAAACACCTATGGTATTGAATACCAAGATGAGATTATCATCGTCGATGCAGGTATTAAATTCCCCGAGGATGATCTTCTCGGAATCGACTATGTTATCCCGGACTATTCTTACATCGTTGAAAACGTTGATCGTGTAAAGGCACTTGTCATTACTCACGGTCACGAAGACCATATTGGTGGTATTCCCTTCCTTCTTAAGCAAGCAAACATCCCAATCTACGCAGGACCGCTTGCTCTTGCTCTTATTAAAGGAAAATTGGAAGAACACGGACTACTTCGTGACGCACAACTCTATGAAATTAACGCTAATACAGAGCTTACTTTCAAAAATATGAGCGTTACCTTCTTCCGCACAACGCACTCAATTCCAGAACCTCTCGGTATTGTCATCCATACACCTCAAGGTAAAATTGTGTGTACCGGTGACTTTAAGTTTGACTTCACCCCAGTGGGTGAGCCAGCAGACCTTCACCGTATGGCTGCACTTGGTGAAGAAGGCGTTCTTTGCCTCCTCTCAGACTCAACCAATGCTGAAGTCCCAACTTTCACTAATTCCGAGAAGGTCGTTGGACAATCCATCATGAAAATTATTGAAGGCATCCACGGACGTATTATCTTCGCCTCATTTGCCTCAAATATTTTCCGTCTGCAACAAGCTGCCGAAGCCGCTGTAAAAACTGGCCGTAAGATTGTTGTCTTCGGACGTTCTATGGAAAAAGCCATCGTTAATGGGGTTGAACTAGGCTACATCAAGGTTCCAAAAGGAACTATTATTGACCCTAGTGAGATGAAAAACTACCATGCCAGTGAGATTCTTATCATGTGTACCGGTTCTCAAGGAGAGCCTATGGCGGCCCTTGCACGTATCGCTAACGGGATGCACCGCCAAGTGACACTGCAACCTGGTGACACTGTTATTTTCTCATCTAGCCCTATCCCAGGAAATACAACCAGCGTTAACCGCTTGATTAATACTATTCAAGAAGCTGGCGTCGATGTTATCCACGGTAAAATCAACAATATCCATACCTCTGGACACGGTGGTCAACAAGAGCAAAAACTCATGCTTCGTTTGATCAAACCAAAATTCTTCATGCCTGTTCACGGTGAATACCGCATGCAGAAAGTCCACGCGGGTCTCGCTGTTGATTGTGGTGTTCCAAAAGATAATATCTTTATCATGGAAAATGGTGATGTCCTAGCCCTAACAAAAGATTCTGCTCGTCGTGCAGGTCATTTCAATGCTCAAGACATCTATGTCGATGGTAATGGTATCGGTGATATCGGGGCGGCCGTTCTTCGTGACCGTCGTGATCTTTCTGAAGACGGTGTCGTCCTTGCTGTCGCAACTGTTGATTTCAAGTCTAAGATGATTCTAGCTGGTCCAGATATTCTCAGTCGTGGCTTTATCTATATGCGTGAATCTGGTGATCTTATTCGTGATAGCCAACGCATTCTATTCAACGCTATTCGTATTGCTCTTAAAAATAAAGACGCCAGTATTCAATCCGTTAACGGAGCTATCGTCAATGCATTACGACCGTTCCTATATGAAAAAACAGAACGTGAGCCAATCATCATTCCAATGATTCTCACACCTGATAACTAAAAAATGGTAGCTTAACAGCTACCATTTTTTAGTCCGATACAAATCTTCAGTAAGTAAAAAAGTTCCATAAACACTTCTTCTTTTATGCACCTGGATAAATATAAGGTACCGCCCCTGATATTGTTGAATTTTACAGATTAAACCAAGCACGATAGTTATCAATGTGTTGCTAATTGTTATAGTTCAACTCCAAGATTTGAATCTAACCAACTGGTGTAACATAACCAACGTATCCATATCCACCATCAGTCCAACATACAATCGAACGAGCAGCACATATCGAACCAACAGCATAGCCTTGGCTAGCAATTGAGAAGAACAAGTCTCCATTTTGAAAAGTATAAGAATCAGCATCAGTTGTTTGAGCGACTGTAAGACCGAGCAATAATGTACTTGGGACTATTGCTAAGGCAGCTTTTTTATTGTTTTTATATTTCCCCCTGAATAAGAGTAATATGAACTGAGTTTAACATATTGATATTTTACTGTAATTAAGAGAGAAAAAAATATGACAAAAGCAAACAAATCTGTTAGAAGTACGTAATCTATCCAAGAACTCAATAAACTCCTTTTTAAACAAAAAGAAAACCAGGTAACCCTGATCTTCAAATTATTTTATTAATACAGATCTAAGTAGTTATCAATTTCCCATTGTGAAACGAAAGTAGCATAGCTTGCCCATTCCATACGTTTCGCATCAAGGAAGTTTGTATAGATATGATTACCCAAAGCTTGACGAACCACTTCATCCGTTTCCAATGCTTTAAGAGCATTACGTAGTGTTGATGGCAAATCAATGATACCAGCCTCTTTACGTTCTTCTGGAGACATTGAGTAGATGTTTGTTTCAACTGGCTCTGGTGCTTCAATCTTGTTAATGATACCATCAAGTCCTGCTTCCAAAAGAACGGCAAGTGCCAAGTATGGGTTTGCCATTGGGTCTACTGAACGCAATTCCAAGCGTGTACCCATACCACGAGAAGCAGGGACGCGGATCAATGGTGAACGGTTGCTACCTGCCCATGCAATATATACAGGAGCTTCGTAACCTGGTACCAAACGTTTATAAGAGTTCACTGTTGGGTTAATAATTGCAGTATAGTTATAGGCATGTTTCATCAATCCACCAAGGAAGTAATAAGCATCTTGAGATAATTGCATACCACGTGGATCTTCTGGGTCGAAGAAAGCATTTCCTTCATCAGTGAAGAGAGACATGTTACAGTGCATACCACTACCAGCAATACCGTATTTAGGTTTCGCCATAAATGTAGCATAAAGACCATGTTTACGAGCAATTGTCTTAACAACTAGCTTAAACATTTGAATATTATCACATGCTTTCAAAACATCAGCATATTTAAAATCGATTTCGTGTTGTCCAACCGCAACCTCATGGTGAGATGCTTCAACTTCAAATCCCATTTCTGTCAACACATTAACAATTTCACGACGTGTGTTGTCGGCAAGGTCAGTTGGTGCAAGGTCAAAATAACCACCTTTATCGTTAACTTCAAGCGTAGGATTACCTTGTTCATCTAATTTGAAAAGGAAAAATTCTGGCTCTGGTCCAAGATTAAATGATTTATAACCAACTTCTTCCATATGACGCAAAGCTTTTTTCAAGTTACCACGTGGGTCTCCTGCAAATGGCTCACCTGCCGAAGTATAGATATCACAAATAAGACCAGCGACTGCCCCATTTTCATCACCCCAAGGGAAGACTGTCCAAGTATCAAGATCTGGGTAAAGATACATATCAGATTCATTAATACGAACAAAACCTTCGATTGATGAACCATCAAACATAGCTTTATTTGAAAGTACCTTATCCAACTGTTCATCTGTCGCAGGAATTTCAACATTCTTCATAACACCAAGGATGTCAGAGAACATTAAACGCAAAAAAGTAACATTCTTCTCTTTGACTTCGCGACGAATATCAGCTGCTGTGATTGCCATAATAGGGGTCTCCTTTATAAAAACCAAAAATAAAAATTCAAAGCGTAATTAAATACGCAAGTTACCAAATTGTTGTGATGGGGTCGTAAAACGGCCTTGCTGAAGGAGTTCATCATGCAAGATACGTCGAACATCCGCATCAGTTAAAGCTACTTGTTTTTGTTGAGCACGAACTTTACGTTCCTCATACTCATGCTTAATTGCTGCAATATTGTAACCGTCATTCAAAAAATCTTTGATTTCCAATAAACTATCCATATCATTTAATGAGTACATACGACGATTCCCAGCTGTACGTTCAGGTTGAATCAACCCCTGATCTTCATAGTAACGAATTTGACGAGCAGTTAAATCCGTTAACTTCATAACTGTGCCAATCGGAAAAACAGATAAAGAACGTCTTAGTTCTTTTTCTCTTGCCATGATTATCCTCCTTTCCTAACAATTATATTCTGAATGTTACTACATGTCAACAGATAATGTTACTTTTTCTTACACAATAAGAAAATCCCGAACATTATATTGTTTATTACCTTATATTCAAGGATTTTATTTTAAAAACCATAAAAAAAGAGCTCAAGAGAACTCTATTATTCTTATTTTAAATGTTTAAGTAACCAATCATAATCATAATTAACAAGGATTGCAATAAAGACTCCGCAAAACGTTTCAAATACTCTGGCTATCACATAGGTGAAGGTATTATCAGGTGGGATAGACAAAGTAATAATCAGAAGCGCAGCCACTCCTCCAATAACTCCAGAAGCATTATTAAAGGACACATTAATGACAATAGTCAACATTGTTAAAATAGGGACCAATAGCAAAGTCACCCAAACTGAATTGTCAAACCATATATTCACAAAATAGAATAAAAGCGATAAAAGACCCCCAACTGTATTCGCAAAAATACGTGACTTTCCAAATTGAACACTACGGTCAAAATTCTCACGCAAACTAAAAACAGCAGTTAAACAACCAATCTGAAGCCCTTCCCAGCCTAAAGCAGAGAACAATCCTAAAACAAGAAAAACGGCTATCCCGGTCTTTAGTGTACGCATACCAAACTTAAATTTTTTTGGTTCAAATTTCAATCCCATTCTACTATTTTACCATGATTGGCTGGCTTTTGGGATATTTCACTGCATAATTAAAAAATAAAAAAGAATGTTGATATTTTACATCTTACAATTGAATAGTCTTCAATTCAACAAAAAAGAACGCCCTACAGAACGTTCTTAATTTACTAAAAATTATTTTTCAGTCAAAGCTGCAAGTCCTGGAAGTTCTTTACCTTCAAGAAGTTCCATAGAAGCTCCACCACCAGTAGAGATCCATGAGAATTTATCTGCACGTCCAAGGTTGATTGCTGCGGCAGCTGAGTCACCACCACCGATGATTGATTTAACGCCTGGTTGTTTTACGATAGCGTCCATCACACCAATTGTACCAGCTTGGAAGTCAGGGTTTTCAAATACACCCATAGGACCATTCCATACAACTGTTTTCGCACCAGTCAAGGCTTTATCGAATTCAGCAATTGATTTAGGACCGATATCCAAACCAAGGAAACCTGGGTCTACTGCTTCACCTTCAGTGTCTTTCACTTCAGTGTAGTCAGCAAATGCATTAGCTTCTTTTGAGTCAACTGGCAAGATCAATTTACCGTTTGATTTTTCAAGAAGAGCTTTAGCAACATCAAGTTTATCTTCCTCTACAAGTGAGTTACCGATTTCGATACCTTGTGCTTTGTAGAATGTGTAAGTCATACCACCACCGATAAGAACTTTATCAGCTTTTGCAAGAAGGTTTTCGATAACACCAATCTTATCAGATACTTTAGAACCACCAAGGATAGCTACGAATGGACGCTCTGGAGTTTCAACTGCTTCTTTGATGTAAGCAATTTCATTTTCAAGAAGGAAACCAGCAACAGCTTTGTCAACGTTTGCTGAGATACCAACGTTAGATGCGTGTGCACGGTGAGCTGTACCGAATGCATCGTTTACGAAGATACCATCCCCAAGTGATGCCCAGTATTTACCAAGTTCAGGATCATTTTTAGATTCTTTCTTGCCATCAACATCTTCAAAACGAGTGTTTTCAACCAAGAGAACTTGTCCATCTTCAAGAGCGTTAACAGCTGCTTCCAATTCAGCACCACGTGTAACACCTGGGATAAATTTAACGTCTTGACCCAATTTAGCAGCCAAGTCAGCAGCTACAGGAGCAAGTGATTTGCCTTCTTTATCACCTTCTTCTTTTACACGTCCAAGGTGAGAGAAAAGAATTGCACGTCCACCTTGTTCAAGAATGTACTTGATAGTCGGAAGGGCAGCAGTGATACGGTTGTCGTTAGTGATCACGCCATCTTTTACAGGTACGTTGAAGTCAACACGAACGAGAACTTTTTTCCCTTTCAAGTCAACATCTTTAACAGTCAATTTAGCCATTTGATCAGACTCCTTAATTTTTTAATACGTTTTCATTATATCACAAAATGCATAAAAGAGATAGCAAAATCAGAAGGATTTCTAGCTTATTACTAGCAGAAGGCATTTAGCATATAATCTAAATCGAAAGGTCGAATATCCATGAAAAAACAGCTAAACACGAAGCAGAAACAAGCTGACCATGATCTAAATGTAATCCTTATTCTTACTCTTCTTCCTCTGCTCCTCTTTCTTACTCTTAAACCAACTCTTTTTTCATACACTAACCAAATATCAGTACCGCTATGGCTTCGATTAATCTTATTAGCCAGTTGTCAATTTTCCATCGCAGGCTTAGGAACCAGCACTGTTATGCTTTATCGCAAAGAATCTTTCAGACACTTTGGATTAATCACCAAAAATTTGGTTATCACCCTTTTTCAATCTCTTCTTGTAGCCCTACCACTTATCATATTTAAAGGAATTACTCATCAGATTCATTCCTATCTACCTCTTCAATCAATACAATTAATAAAAGCAGTAATGAGCCAATCATTTCCTAGTAATATCCTGGCATACCTATTCATCTGTCTTATTTGGGGATTCTGGGAAGGCTTTAACTATGCAGTTATCACTGAAAAGATACGCATACATTTTCCATCTCCTTACTCTTGGTTAGATAGTGGAGCAATAACTTGTGCTTTTTTTTGCCTCCTTATCCATGGAAACATTGTTTTTGATGTCTATACCCTATTTGAATCACTTACCGTTTTTATACTTATTTATGGTATGCTAGCTATACAAAAACATAATAAGAACTCCTGGGGTTGTGTCATGCCCTTTCTACTTGTTTGGAATACCTTCTAGCTTATTCATAAATCACAATCCTACTGAGATTATAACAGCCTATTTATGCGACTGTTTTATTATTTTGGAAAATAAAAAAAGAGCCGAAGCTCTTCTTCCTATACAATTGAATTATTTAGCGATTTTCGCGAAGTATTCAAGAGTACGTACAAGTTGTGAAGTGTATGACATTTCGTTATCATACCAAGCAACAGTTTTAACCAATTGTTGTCCATCAACAGTTTGTACTTTAGTTTGAGTTGCGTCAAACAATGAACCGAATGACATACCAACGATATCTGATGATACGATTGGATCTTCAGTGTAACCGTAAGATTCGTTAGCTGCTGCTTTCATAGCTGCGTTCACTTCATCAACAGTTACTTCTTTTTCAAGAATTGTAACCAACTCAGTAACTGAACCAGTTGGAACTGGAACACGTTGTGCAGCACCGTCAAGTTTACCGTTCAATTCTGGGATAACCAAACCGATAGCTTTAGCAGCACCAGTTGAGTTAGGAACGATGTTTGCAGCACCAGCACGTGCACGACGAAGGTCACCACCACGGTGTGGTCCGTCAAGGATCATTTGGTCACCAGTGTAAGCGTGGATAGTAGTCATCAAACCTTGTTTAACACCGAAGTTATCTTGCAATGCTTTAGCCATTGGAGCCAAGCAGTTTGTAGTACATGAAGCACCTGAGATAACTGTTTCAGTACCGTCAAGGATATCGTGGTTAGTGTTAAATACGATTGTTTTAACATCGTTTCCACCAGGAGCAGTGATAACAACTTTCTTAGCTCCACCTTCGTGCAAGTGTTTTTCAGCAGCATCTTTCTTAGCAAAGAAACCAGTTGCTTCAAGAACGATTTCTACACCATCGTTAGCCCAGTCAATTTGTTCTGGGTCACGTTCTGCAGAAACTTTAACGAATTTACCGTTAACTTCGAATCCACCATCTTTTACTTCAACAGTACCGTCGAAACGACCTTGAGTTGTGTCGTATTTCAACAAGTGTGCAAGCATAACTGGATCAGTAAGGTCGTTGATGCGTGTAACTTCAACACCTTCTACGTTTTGGATACGACGGAAAGCAAGACGACCGATACGACCGAAACCGTTAATACCAACTTTAACTACCATTAGTGATTTCCTCCTTATGAAAATCAAATAAATATAATTTTGAGAGCAAGCTCTCCCTATTGTGAAAAGATTAACTTGAGCGCTTTCATTTAACCTTTTAACATCCCTATTATATAATTTTTTTCAGGAAAATGCAAATAGAAAAAGGCACTTACTTTCATAAGCACCTTAACTTAAAAACTTCTAATTAAGCTTCACCAGAATTTTTCTTGATGATTTCTTCTTGAACTGATTTAGGAACATCTTCATAGTGGTCGAATACCATCATGAATGTACCACGTCCTTGAGTTGCAGAACGAAGTGTTGTTGCATAACCGAACATTTCAGCAAGTGGTACATAGGCACGAACGATTTGGCTGTTACCGTGTGCTTCCATACCATCAACACGTCCACGACGAGCAGTAACATGACCCATAACATCACCAAGGTTCTCTTCTGGAACAGTGATAGTTACAAGCATCATTGGCTCAAGAATAGTTGGTTGTGCAGTCTTAGCAGCTTCTTTAAGTGCAAGAGATGCAGCAATCTTGAAGGCTGTTTCAGATGAATCGACATCGTGGTATGAACCATCATAAAGTTTAGCTTTGATGTCAACCATTGGGTATCCAGCAAGGACACCGTTAGCCATAGATTCTTCCAATCCTTTTTCTACTGCAGGGATAAATTCACGTGGAACCACACCACCGACGATAGCATTTTCGAATTCGAAACCTTTACCTTCTTCATTTGGAGTAAATTCAATCCAAACATCACCAAACTGACCTTTACCACCAGATTGACGTTTGAAGAATCCACGTGCTTGTGTAGCTGCACGGAATGTTTCACGGTATGATACTTGTGGAGCACCTACGTTTGCTTCAACTTTGTGTTCACGTTTCAAACGGTCAACAAGGACATCAAGGTGAAGTTCACCCATACCTGAGATAACTGTTTCACCAGTTTCAGGGTTAGTTTCAACACGGAATGTTGGATCTTCTTCAGCAAGTTTTTGAAGACCGATACCCATCTTATCTTGGTCAGCTTTAGTCTTAGGCTCAACCATCAATTGGATAACTGGTTCTGGAACTTCGATTGACTCAAGAATAACTTTAGCTTTTTCATCAGTCAATGAGTCACCAGTTGTAGTATCTTTCAAACCGATAGCAGCAGCGATATCACCAGCGTATACTTGTTCAATTTCTTGACGGCTGTTAGCGTGCATTTGAAGGATACGTCCGATACGTTCACGTTTACCTTTAGATGTGTTCATTACGTATGAACCTGATTGAAGGATACCTGAGTAAACACGGATAAATGTCAAACGACCTACAAATGGGTCAGTCATGATCTTGAAAGCAAGAGCTGCAAATGGCTCATCATCAGATGCTGGACGAGTTTCTTCTTCGTCTGTATCTGGGTTGATACCTTTAATTGCAGGGATATCAAGTGGGCTTGGAAGGTAATCGATAACCGCATCAAGCATCAATTGAACACCTTTGTTCTTGAAGGCAGAACCACAAAGAACTGGGAAGAATTCAACGTTGATTGTTGCACGACGGATAGCTGCTTTCAATTCCTCGTTAGTGATTTCTTCACCTTCAAGGTATTTCATCATCAAATCTTCGTCAGTTTCAGCAACTGCTTCGATCAATTTTTCACGGTATTCGTTTGCTTGATCAACGTAATCAGCTGGAATATCTTCTTCAAGAATATCTGTACCAAGGTCATTAGTATAAATCTCAGCTTTCATTTTAATCAAGTCAATGATACCACGGAAATCATCTTCAGCACCGATTGGCAATTGGATTGGGTGTGCGTTTGCTTGAAGACGATCGTGAAGTGTGCTTACTGAGTAAAGGAAGTCTGCACCGATTTTATCCATTTTGTTGGCAAATACGATACGTGGAACACCATACTCAGTTGCTTGACGCCAAACTGTTTCAGTTTGAGGTTCTACACCTGATTGTGAGTCAAGAACGGTTACGGCACCATCCAATACACGGAGTGAACGTTGTACTTCAATTGTGAAGTCCACGTGTCCTGGTGTATCGATGATGTTAACGCGGTGACCATCCCATTGTGCTGTTGTAGCGGCAGATGTGATTGTGATACCACGTTCTTGTTCTTGCTCCATCCAGTCCATTTGTGATGCACCTTCGTGAGTTTCACCGATTTTGTGAATTTTACCAGTGTAGTAAAGGATACGCTCTGTTGTAGTTGTTTTACCGGCATCGACGTGGGCCATAATACCGATATTACGAGTTTTTGCAAGTGAAAATTCGCGTGCCATTAGGTTTATTCTCCTATAAATATTTTAGTTTACTTATTTATTATAACATTATTGTCAAAAAACGGATAGGCAGGACCTACCCGTTTTTTCACTAATATTTAACTGGTTTTCAAATGATATGAATGATATTATTTGAATTCAGAGTCAGCCTATTACAAATCCATAATCTTAGCTTATGAATATATGACTGTAATTCAGCTTGAAACTTATGATTACCAGCGGAAGTGTGCAAAGGCACGGTTTGCTTCAGCCATTTTGTGAGTATCTTCACGTTTCTTAACTGATGCACCAGTGTTGTTTGCAGCATCCATGATTTCTTTTGCAAGACGATCTTTCATAGTGTGTTCACCACGCGCACGTGATGCGTTAACCAACCAACGAAGACCAAGAGTTGTACGACGTTCTGGACGAACTTCAACTGGGACTTGATAGTTTGAACCACCGACACGACGTGCACGTACTTCAAGTACAGGCATGATGTTGTCCATAGCTGTTTCAAATACTTCAAGAGCATCGTTTCCAGTTGCTTCTTTGATTTGCTCGAAAGCATCGTATACGATTGTTGCAGCAGTACCACGTTTACCGTCAAGCATTACACGGTTGATAAGACGTGTAACGATTTTTGAATTGTACAATGGATCTGCCAATACTTCGCGTTTAGGCGCTCTATTTTTACGACTCATTTTATCTTATCTCCCTTCTTATCCTTTAGGACGTTTAGCACCGTATTTAGAACGGCTTTGTTTACGATCAGCTACACCTGCAGTATCAAGCGCACCACGGACGATGTGGTAACGTACCCCTGGAAGGTCTTTTACACGTCCACCACGGATAAGAACAACGCTGTGTTCTTGGAGGTTGTGTCCGATACCTGGGATGTAAGCAGTAACTTCGATAAGGTTGCTCAAACGTACACGAGCGAATTTACGAAGGGCTGAGTTAGGTTTCTTAGGTGTCATTGTTCCAACACGTGTTGCAACACCACGTTTTTGTGGTGAAGATACGTTAGTTTGAACTTTTTTGTGGCTGTTGTAACCAACGTTCAAAGCTGGTGATTTAGATTTAACAACTTTTGATTGACGTGGTTTACGAACCAATTGGTTAATTGTAGGCATCTACATTCTCCTGTGTTTTTTATTTTTGGTTGATATGGCACTTGGTGACAGCCCATATCTGTGTGTACTTTTGCAACTTATGTCAGCACGTCTCTGTACACTTTTGAGAGACCAAAAGTAAAAAGTACCGTCTAATATAGTATCATTTTTTGATAATTATTGTCAAGACTTTCTTGTTAAAAAGAAAAATTCCTAATCGTTAAATTAGGAATACTATCGTAGATTAATTATTTATCAAAAATATTACCGACTTCAACTTCTACCTTCTGTGCTTTTACATCGATGTCAGAAACCGTAAGTAATGATTTATATTCATGGATATCACGATCGCCTTTAGCATTCTCTGCGAATACAGCTACACCTACTAACTCACTATCAAATTCTGAAAGTAAGCTAATCATACCCGTAATGGTACCACCACCTTTAAGAAAATCATCAACAATAAGGACGCGGCTATTTGGTTTCAAACTACGTTTTGATAGGAACATTTTTTCAATACGATCACTTGAACCACTAACGTAGTTTACCGATACGGTTGAACCTTCTGTGATTTTCAGGTCACGACGAACAATAACAAATGGAATGTTCAAGACATCTGCTACTGCATTTGCTAAAGGAACTCCTTTAGTTGCAACAGTCATAACGGCATCAATTTTTTGTCCTTTAAAGGCACTAGCAATGATACGACCAACATTTTTCAAAATAGACGGTGTACTCAATAGATCAGATAGGTAGAGATAACCACCTGGTAAGATACGATCACTCTCTGAAAGACGTTTACAAAGATCTTCAACTAGACTTCTTGCATCTTCATCAGAAATGGTCGGTGTAAACATAACACCGCCAGATGCACCAGTTACTGTTTCGATTTCTCCTATTTGACTTTCCTCAAAAGCTTTTTTAATGATAGCAACATCTTCTGAGATTGAAGACTTAGCAGCTTCATATCGCTCTGCAAAAGTATTGAGACTTGTCAATTGATAAGGATTATTAATTAGGTAGTTTGAAATCACTACCATGCGTTCACTTCGTTTTAATTTCATATGTTACCTATATTTTCTGTACTTTTTAACTATTATACCATAATACAGCAAAAAACGAACATTTTCATATAAAATGTTCGTTTACTTTCGATTTCAATCAAATTTTGGCTTGTAGAAGGAACGATTATCCATAGCAAAGAGACGATTTGTCATTTCTCCTGAACCTACCAGGTTAAGGGCTGTCATCATCATCATCATACTGGCATCAAGATTATCAATCATATGAATAATCTCTGCTTCCATAATACGGGGGCGTACTGGACTACCGTACTCTAGTTGTCCGTGGTGGCTGAGAATGACATGACGCAAAACAACGACATCTTCACGTGTATCGTCAATATTGAGCTCCATGAGCACCTTGGTGATTTCTTCATCAATCAAAGCAATATGACCAATCAAGTTTCCACGAACCGTATACTCAGTATTTTCAGGACCAGTAAGTTCAATAACCTTAGCTAAATCATGAAGCATAATTCCGGCAAAGAGTAGACTCTTATTGAGCTCTGGATAAATATCTCCAATGCTATCCGCTAGGCGAACCATAGTAGCTGTATGATAGGCTAGTCCACTTTCAAAGGCATGATGATTTGTTTTAGCAGCTGGAAAAGTGAAAAACTCTTTATTATACTTTCGATAAAGGGCACGAACAACACGCTGCCAAGTTGCTTCCTCAATCTTGAAAATCATTTGCTCTAGGTATTCGCGTACTTCGGAAGGATTTACTGGTGGTTTCTCTTTGAAATCAGCCGGATCATTTGGCTCACCAAATGTAGGCAAGCGTAAGGTAATTTGGTTTACCTGAGGAGTATTATTATAAACCTCTCGACGTCCCTCCATATGCACTACTTTACCTGAGGTAAATTCTTCGACATTATAAGGCTGAGCATCCCATAGGTTCCCTGAAATCTCACCAGTATCATCCTGGAATGTAAAGGCAATGTAATCCTTTCCCGCTCTTGTCTTACGTACCTCTGCACGCTTAATCAGATAAAAACCTTCAAAATACTCGTCTTTTTTCATTTGATTAATCTTCATGCTTGTCCTCGTTTTCTAATCGTGGTAAATCCAACAAACTTTGTGTCGCACTGTCTTGATAGGTTTCAATTGTATCAAGAGCTCTAACAATTGCCCTACTCCTTGTGTTGAGAAGACTATCGACTGTTTTACTCGCTGTATTCAATTGTTTCTGAGCTTTAGCTAACATATCTCCAAACCTGCTAAATTCTAGTTTGACATTACCTAAAATCTTACTAATATCATCCGCATTCTTTTGAATATTCAAAGTTCTAAATCCTACAGACAATGAATTCAAAAGTGCTGATAAGGTTGACGGACCTGCGATAACAATATTCTCCTCGCGACGAAGAGCGTCAAAGAAGGCTGGTTGGCGTACTACCTCAGCATAAAGTCCTTCCGTCGGCAAAAACAATATGCCAAAATTTGTGGTTTCAGGTGGGTTAAGATACTTCTTGTTAATATCCTTGGCAAATCGCTTAATACTAGTCAAAAGTGACTTACGGTGATTCTCAATTTCCTCTTTATTACCAGACTCATAAGCATCTTCCAGACGATAGTAATCTTCCAAAGGAAACTTAGAATCAATGGGAAGGTAGATATATTCATCTTGATGGTTTCCTGGCATTTTGATTGCATATTCAACTCGTTCACTTGAACCTGATACCGTAGGAAATTCTCGCTCGTACTGATTAACAGTCAATATGTCTTCAATAATTTGTCCTAATTGAAGCTCTCCCAGAATACCTCGTGTTTTTGTATTTGAAAGGACCTTGTTAAGACTTCCAACATCCTTGGCTACATTTTTCATTTCCCCCAAACCCTGGTTAACCGACTCTAATTGTCTTGAAACCGTCTCAAAAGAAGCTTGTAAACGTGTTTGTAAGGTTTGCTCAAGTTTCTCTTCAACTGTCTGACGCATTTGTTCCAAACGTTTCTCATTGGAATCCTGCATATCTTTAACAGCTTTGGTCAAGCTTTGGTTTATTTGCTCAAGGCGTTGGTCAGAACGGTCTCGATTATCAGACAGATTTTGATGTAAAACCTCTCGAATATCTGTCAACTGTTGATATAGTTCCAACTGTAATTGATTCAATTGCTTTGTTGTTTCCAGTTGATTTGTCTTAGCAAAACTTTCCAATTGAAACGAAACTTGATCTGAAAGATTATCTGCATTTTCTTCCAAACTCTTATTAATCTGTTCTTTTAACTCCATATTCTTCAAGAAAAGAGCAATAAGAATCCCTAAGCTTAATAAAGTTAAAAGTGTAAGTAGATAGATCATACTAACTCCTATCTTTAGTCTGGATGACAATCACATATCCATTTGGCACAAGCACTTGAATTGGACCGTCAACGAATTCATTACTAGAATAGATTTTCTTTTGGAAATAATTTACACTAGTTAATTCGTATTTTGCTCCCAAAATCGTCAGTTTTCCATCACCTTCATGTAAAAAAGAAACATATGTCATTCCGGGTTCTGGTAAAACTTTATGACTTCCTTCTGGATAATAAGTAATCTTATTTTGCTTATCTCGCAAACAGATACGCCTCATAAAAGGAACTAATTCAGGATCGCTGACCAAAAATATATTTGATAACATATGATCAATTCTGCCACCAAAAGCACCGAAAATAGTTACTTCCGCCTCAGAATATAATTGAAATATAATTTTTAGAGCTAACTCTGTATCCGTATCATCCTTTTCAGCTGGAGCAATCATACAATCTTTGGTAGCTGATTGAATCATCTCTAACTCTGACCGAGATACTGAATCAAAGTCTCCGACAGCCAAATCAATAGGTAAACCTAACTCCAACAAACGTAAGCACGCGCGATCCACCCCAACAAAATAATCAAAATCGGTAGTGAACCACTCTAGCTCACCACCGACAAATAAAGCTACTTTAGGCATCGATAGCATCACGAAGCGTTTGAACTTGCGCTGTCAAATCAGGATTTTTGAAGAGGTAAGAGCCTGCTACAAAAACATTAGCTCCCGCCTTGGCACACGCTGCAATAGTATTATTATCTATACCACCATCAACTTCAATATCGAATGAATAGCCACCTTTTTCACGAAGCTCCACAACACGCTCTACTTTAGACATCATTTCTGGAATGAACGCCTGACCACCAAAACCTGGATTTACAGTCATGATAAGTACTTGATCCACTAAATCAAGTACAGGAATAAGTGCCTCAACTGGGGTTCCAGGATTAATCACAACACCTGCTTTCATACCAGCAGCTTTGATTTTCTGAAGAGCACCATGGATATGCTTAGTAGCTTCAACATGAATGGTCATGATATCTGCACCAGCTTGTGCATAGGCATCCACATAACGCTCAGGATCAACAACCATAAGGTGGCAATCAAAAACCAACTTGCTGTGTTTACGCATGCTAGCAACCACATCTGCACCCCAACTGATATTAGGAACAAATTGACCATCCATAATATCAATGTGAACATATTCCGCACCTGATGCATCAATACGAGCTAGTTCTGAAGCAAAATTAGCGTAATCAGCAGCTAGGATAGAAGGAGCAATTTTATATGACATGAGAGACCTACTTTCTTTTTACAGTTTTTTTATATGTTTCACGACGATTTTCAATTTCACTTAAAAATTGAAGGTAATTATCATAACGGACTTGCCAAATCTGGCCATTTTCAACCTCATCCTTAACAGCACAAGAAGGCTCATGGGTATGAGTACAAGAACGGAATTTACAGCCATGACTAGCTTGACGGATTTCCGGAAAAGCTTCACTCAAGTCCTCTGCATTATCCACTTCATAATCTAGCGAAGAGAATCCTGGTGTATCAGCAATCTTTCCACCATAAACATCATAAAGACTTACAGCTCTTGTCGTGTGGCGACCACGACCTAAACTGTCTGAAATCTCACCTGTTTCCAACTTCAACTCTGGGGCAATACGGTTCAACAAGGTTGATTTCCCAACACCAGTCTGCCCCATGAAGACTGTTATTTTATCAGTCAAGAGCGGCAATAGTTCTTCCAAACTGAAGATAAAATCAAAACCAATTTTTTGATACTGTTTTTGAATGGCTTTCATTTCTGAATCATCTTCAACCAAGTCCATCTTAGAAATATAGATTACAGGCTTTATATTTTTATGCTCTAGTAAAACCAAAAAACGGTCCAAAAGATTACTGTTAAAATCTGGTTCCTTAGCAGACATAATAACCACAGCCTGATCTATATTGACAATGGGTGGACGCACTAAACTATTGATTCGTTGACCAATTTTTAGGATATAACCTTCTGAATTTTCCTCTGCTGAAAATTCAACAAAATCTCCAACATAAGGTGTTTGTCCTTTTTTTCTAAAATTTCCTCGTGCACGCGTCTGGTATACAACACCATCATGCTCTACATAATAGAAACCTGCCAGTGCTTTGATAATTCTTCCTTGCAAGTGAACTCCTCATTCGTTTAATAGCCCTATTATATCACAAAACTACAAGCATTTCTGACCCAAAACAAGCACGGAACACAATTCCTTTGGACTCCTTGAATTTTTACTAATTTGCAGTATAATAATCCTATCACTGCGGAGGTGGTGGAATGGCAGACACGCATGCTTCAGGCGCATGTGCTTTTTTCAAGCGTGAGGGTTCAAATCCCTTTCTCCGCATAGCTAAAATCCCACTGACATTCAGCGGGATTTTTGAATTATAGACCAGCTTCTCTCAAAGCATCTGAGAGACATGCAAAATCAGAAATAGACAGCGCCTCTCCGCGAATAGAAGGTTTTATAGCTGCATTTTTCAAAGCCTGCTCAAGCTTATTTTTAACTTCTTCAGACTTACCAAAATGACTTGTCAGATTATTCCAAAGCGTCTTGCGACGATGCACAAAACTAGCCTTTGATACACGGAAAAAGAAATCTTCGTCTTTAACTTCAACTAAAGGTTGCTTACGGCGTGTCATCTTCAAAATAGCCGAGTCAACATTAGGTGCTGGCACAAAAACTGTACGAGGGACAACGAATGCCACCTTAGCAGTCATATAATATTGCACAGCGATGGATAACGAACCATAGGCCTTTGTATTGGGCTCAGCAGAAATACGATCTGCAACTTCTTTTTGCATCATAACAACAAATTCTGCAAAAGGAATCTTACTCTCAATCAAATGCATTAAAATTGGTGTCGTAATATAGTATGGTAGATTGGCTACAACCTTGATTGGTAGATTTGGATTTTCAAATTCTTTGACACGTGTCTGTAAATCTGCCTTGAGAACGTCTTCATTAATCACTTTAACATTATCATGATCACGCAGAGTATCTTCCAAAATCGGAACCAATCGCTCATCAATTTCAAATGCCATAACTTCCGCAGCATTTTCAGCTAAGAATTCTGTTAATGCTCCAATACCAGGCCCAATTTCGATAACATTGACATTTTTGTCAATCTCGGCCGTATCAACAATCTTTTGTAAAATATTTGTATCTGTTAAGAAGTTCTGTCCAAAAGACTTCTTAAAGGTAAAACCATGACGTTCAAGGACAGCCTTGGTCACGCTATAATCTGCAATTCTCATTTATTCTCTTTTCTTATTTTAATATCAGGATTCTTGTTACTTTAATTCAAAATTAAATCAGATTCTTAATTATCTTAACTGCTAAAAGAAACTATTTAGCAGCAACTTTAGCGACTTCTTAATTTCTAAGAGCACTAATAACCCTAGTATTTCGCCATGACCTCTTCAAGTTCTTCTAAAGTAATTCCAAACAATTCCAAACGTTTTAAAAGCTGCTTTCCATTGCAATAACCAATGCGAAGCGCTTCCCCCAAATATTCTCGACGTTTACGGCTATCAGATCCCATTAAAAGTCCTAACTTCATGAGATCTGATTTACTGATATCAAACTGATTATCATCATCGTAACTACCTAGAACTCCAGCCAGTGCCTTCTGAATATCTTCAAAATTTGCATGCTCAACTCCCAAGGAACGACCTCTTGTCTTAGATTTTGGACTTGCTTCACCACGGTTCAAAAAAGCATGCTTTGCTGTCGGAACAGCTTCCATGATGATTTTCCGAATACGCTCTCCATTATAATCTGGATCTGTGAAAACAATCACTCCTCGTAATTCATTAAGCTTATCGATACGCTCTAAGTCATCCTCATTAATAGCAGAACCCCTAGTCTCATAGGTATCCACCTCATAAAAACGTCTCAAATTTGCCGTATCATCCTTGCCTTCTACGACGATAACTTCTTGAATTTTTATTTTACTCATTCAGACCAAAAATCCTCATCGCATTGTCATAAGTAACTCTTGCAACCTCTTCACTTGTTAAACCACGAAGCTCTGCAATCTTATCCACCACGTAACGTGTATACCCTGTACGATTTTCACGACCACGTTTTGGCACAGGTGCTAGATACGGTGCATCTGTTTCAACTAAAATCTTATCTAAAGGTAAGTACTGAGCAGCTTCTTGGACATCCAAAGCCTTCTTAAAAGTTACAACACCTGAAAATGAAATCATCATACCGAGCTCAACAAATTTTTGAGCCATCTCCAGGGACCCTGAGTATGAGTGCATAATCCCCCCACGAGGACCAACACCAACTTCTTTAATAACAGCGTAAGTATCCTCAAGTGCGTCACGTGTGTGTACAACGAAAGGCAAATTATATTCCTTTGACAAGGCTATTTGACGCTTAAAGACCTCAATCTGAACCTCCTTAGAATCTTCCATCCAATAATAGTCCAAACCAATCTCGCCAAGTGCCACTACGTTTGGATTCCCCAATTGTGACACAATCATATCCTCAATTTCCTGAGAATATGACCCTGCTTCTGTAGGATGCCATCCGATTGTACTATATAGTTGGTCATATTGCTCTGACAGCGCTAAAGACTTCTTAATTGTCGCTTTATCAAAACCAACAATATTCATTTTAACAACACCAAGTTCAGCTGCAAAATTTACTTCTTCTTGTTCTTTTCCTGCAAAGTTATCCACATTAAGATGGGTATGTGTATCAAAAATTTTAATCATAAATCTATTATAACAAAAAGGAGCGAGCTTAGCTCACTCACCTTTTCATTTTATTAAACAAAGAGTCGCATATATTCTATCTTTGTACAACGATTCATTACAATATCCTGTCTATTCGCTTGACGAAGAATAGTCTCAGCTTCCTCATTCTCAAGACCAATTTGACTCCAAAAAACTTTTGCATCCGTTTCAAGAAAATCATAAGCAACATCTGGTAAAAACTCACTTCGTCTAAATACATCAACAATATCAATCGAAAATGGAATATCTTTAAGATAAGCATAAACATGCTCTCCAAGAAGCTCCTGGCCTTCTAGTTTGGGATTTACTGGTATGATACGATAACCAGCAGCTTGTAGGAAATGAGCAACCTGATAAGATGCTGCCTCCTTGCGATGAGATAGACCAACGATTGCGATAGTCTTTGCCGATTTTAAATAAGATTCTATAACCTCAGCACTAGGGTTTTGAAATGAATAAGACATTTGACTCTCCTCATCGTTCGAAAAAACTAAACTCTTCCTAAATGGGATGGCGATGATTACTTAGCTAAGCTCAGCAACGATAGCTTTAATTTGTTCTTTTGTATGAACACCCGCAACTTGCTTAACAACCTCACCGTCTTTTTTGAATAACAAAGTTGGGATAGACATAATTCCAAATTTTTGTGCTGTTTCTGGATTCTCGTCAACATCAATCTTCACAATCTTTAGTTCATCTTCTGAAATCTCTTCAGAAAGTTGCTCAAGAATTGGTGCTTGCATCAAGCAAGGCCCACACCAAGTTGCCCAAAAATCAATCAAGACGAGTCCTTCAGCTGTTTCTTGTTCAAATGTAGAATCTGTTACTACTTGTGTCATTTAATTATCCTCCTAAATATTATAAAACTTTTGTAGACCTATTCTATATGATTCTAAAGGCCATTGCAAGAATTTGATACATACATAAGAATTTCTTATCAAATATTAGTCATTTCCTATCATGGACATCACTTGCCCATAGAATACCTTGAGAGTATAATAATAAATAAGCTAAAAAAATAGAAAAGAGTAAACATGGATAAAGATGCAATGATTACCTATCTCATAGGTGAACTCAAAAAAGAAAATCTAGAATTACATGATTTGATTGTTCCAGAAGAGCTCGAAGAAAAGCAGAAACTCCTAAGAGCACTCTTTAATACACGTAAACCAATGGCAGCATCAACACAATTCTTGACCATTCAAGACCTTTACCTACAAGTTAGAAAAGGTGAACGAGGAATAGTACAACTCAACTCTCTCCAGTCTATTCCTCAAGATAAGAGAATCTATCTATGGAAAGGTGATATTACAAGACTAGAGGTAGATGCAATTGTAAATGCAGCAAATAAAACCTTACTTGGATGCATGAAACCACTCCATAATTGTGTTGATAATGCTATTCATACATATGCAGGTGTCCAGTTACGTCAAGCTTGTTTCGAACTCATCTTAGAACAAGGATATGAAGAACCAGTAGGAATGGCTAAAATAACCCCAGCTTATAATCTCCCTTCTGCCTTTGTTATACATACAGTTGGTCCAAAAATTGAAAACCAACTAACACCAATTGATGAAGATCTTTTGGTTAAATCGTATCTTTCAGTATTAGCACTAGCGGAAAAAAACAATATAGAATCAATATCCATACCATGTATATCAACTGGCGATTTCAAATTTCCAAAACAAAAAGCAGCAGAAATCGCAATTAAAACTGTTAAAACCTTTATTGATTACTCCGATATTGTTAAAAAGGTTATTTTTAACGTCTTTGATGATGAAAATTTAGATATTTATCAAGATCTCCTTTAATAATAAAAAAGAAAATCAAAATTGATTTTCTTTTTTATTATGAAATTGATTGTTCTTTCATAAATTTAAAGAATGCAGGGTAATCATTTTTTAGATTAACAAAACTACCTTCTTAAGACAAAAACTATGTTCTGAAAGACCTGTACAAACTAGAACACCATCTTGATTTAGCATTCTATACAGAAAAAAAGTTTAGCAGATTTAATACTTTTTACAGAAATTTCTATAGAAATCTGATCTAAGAAAGTCATTGTAGCTTTATATTAACACGAATGCGTTGGTTCGAATCCAGCTACCCCAGTTATACTTTGCCGGCATGGCGGAATTGGCAGACTCTCTGGACTCAAAGTCCAGTGTCCGCATAGAAATAACAGGAGAAAGAATTCCCTCCTCTTCAATTTTTTCATAAGACTATCCTATCTTCCTTAGAAAAAAGTTCTAGCCTCTTCCATCCATCGAACATAATTTAATAATGAGTAATGCCCATTCGATCTGTTACATAATACTGGACCTCGTGTTTAGAAATAAACATAAGAACCTCCAAAAAATAACTTAAGAAATAAAATCTAAAATGTCTTCCTCAGAGAGCGAAGAGTCACAAACAACCTTCGTAGCACCTTTTTCTGAGACAAACAGTGCAGGTACAGTCGCAATACCATAGCGTTTACGTAAAGCCTGAATCTCTCCCAGTTCATCACTATTTTCACTATTAATATAAAAAATATTAAATTCAGATTTACGAGCAACATTTGATAATTTAGGCTCAAAACGCTGACAATACGGACACGAAGAACGACCAATAAACAAAATAAATTTTTCAGCTGAAGCAATATTCTCCTTAGCCAAAGAGACAGAAATGGGCGTAAAAGCCGATGCAAAAATTGACATAATAATACCTCTCGAATAAAAAATCTAATCATATAATATCTAAAAAATTGGTAATTAACAAGAAAATAAACTAAAAAAAGCTAGACAATGTCTAGCTTCAAAAACTATACTCCGCCAGTAGGACTCGAACCTAC
>ERZ1035027.23-NODE-23-length-115534-cov-72.123503_pt1 | contig 115534 bp, 139 predicted proteins | sample MGYA00520604_ERZ1035027 | MGnify/ENA primary metagenome ERZ1035027 (study PRJEB33766, sample SAMN09781743) | gut metagenome | biome: gut microbiome | host: Homo sapiens | place: Madagascar | study: EMG produced TPA metagenomics assembly of the PRJNA485056 data...
GGAAATAGAGAAGAAAGAAAAGAAAAGGCGTAATCAATAGAACTAATAAGAGGGGAAAAGTAAAATTGGAGAAAAGAAAAAGGGGGAATAGAGGAAAGGAAAAGAAAAAAGTTCCAAAAAAAATCGTAGAAAAAGTGTAAACGAAAAAAATTCCAAAAAAAGGGGAGAACAGAAAAAATTTTAGAAAAAGGGCGTAAATAAGAGAAAAGAGGGGGAGAAAGGAAAGGGGGCAAAAAGGAGAAAAAATTCCAAAAAAAAGAAGAGAACGAAAAAAATCGTAGAAAAAGTAAATGAAAAAATTTTCCAAAAAAGGAGAAAAAAGGAAGAAAAAAGGGAGAATAGATGAAAAGTGGAAAAAAGAAGAGAGTAGAAAAGAAAGAGAAAAAAGAGGGGAACGAAAAGAACGAAAGGACGAAAGAAAGGAAAAAAGAGAAGCTTAGACGCAAAGGCTTAGAAGCAACGGCTTATATATAGAAGGGATGGCACAGTTCCCCACGTGGGAGGGGTAGAGTACGTGTCCGGACGATGGCGATCAATGGTTGTGGCCATTGGGTTCCATTGGGTTCCATTGATTTTTATTGATTTTTATTGATAGATTTTCTCGCGCAAAATTCAAATTATTTCAAAAATTCAATTCATTTCAAAATTCAAATTATTATTATTTATACGATATCGCGCAGCAAAATTTGACATCGTGTTAGATGACATCAAAGAATAAGGAATAAGCCCCAGCTAATAAGCCAGGGCTTAGGGGTAGAGAGCTCAGGAAAGCTTATATCCCTTCTGAGTTCCCTTCTTCTCCGGAATCTTCACATCAACCTTCTCAAGCGTTTCTGCCTCGATAAGGGGCTTCAGAAGAGAAGGGATAGACTGCGGCTTGATCGTGTCAGTAAGACCGGCTGCCTGGATGAGCATAGTGGCGGTCTGCGGCTCATTCGTCATAACGTCCATAATGGCATTACGAATAGGCTCCTTCTCTGCGTCCTTTGTGGCGCGCTTCTCAGCTGCCTTGGCGCGGTTCTTCTCGTTTGCAGCGTTCATTACTTCCAGCTCGTGTGCGGCGAATTCAACCAGTTCAGCGGGCAGGTTTTCAGCGGTAGCGATAGTGTTCAGAAATTCTCTCTTAGTCATACTAGTATCCTTCTTTCAATTTTCTAATAGATGGGTTTATATCCCCGATTTTAGAAATGGAAGAAGATAATCGAACGTAAGTCGCAGCTTATGCGCGGTTCCACTATGTGGAGGTTTCGTTTCTTCTTCCCTCAGTTTCTATATATATTATACTATATTTTCGTTGATTTTTCAAAATTGCGCCTGTCACGTTACGTGACATTTCTGCGTATGCTGTCATTTTACATGACGTCTTTCTTTGTCAAATTTTCCAGCTTAACAGTCGCAAAAAATGCGTTTTATTTTTTAAGAGGGAATTTCCATTGATACCTTTACAAATTTCAATATTCAGCTTATACGTTCAAAATATTGAAGACTCAGCTTATATGAAATTTGACACAAACGCAGCTTATTAGCAGGGGCAGCCGCGCAGACACAGCTTATTTCAAAATTTGACTTTTCATTCAAATTCGATATTAGTTATTATGTGAAGCGATAGAGTCCGCGCGATGTCATATAATATAGAAAAGCTCATGTAACGCGACAAATGTAATATTACGCGGCAAACGTAATATAACGTGGCATTTGATACTATGTAGATTGAAAATTTGACAAAAATTTGAATTAGACGTGAAACGTCTAAAAAATGCGTAAAAGAAAAGGACACATAATGTGTCCTTTTCCTCTTTATGTGTCAACGCACCACGAATTTATTCTTTGTCTTGTAATACGTCGCGCGCGTTCCTTCGACGATAATTTTTTCACCCGGCAAGTCAATGGTGAACTCGCGTGCCACTTTACGTTCAATAGAACGCTTTGCCTGATAGTCTCTGTTCAAATCGGCACCACGGTCAAGGCAAGTAAACAAAATTTCTGCTTCGATTTCGCTGTCAGAAAGTGCGGTATGGTCTTCGGTGAATGACGTGTCAGAACGGATGTAACGTGTCAATGCTTCGGCAGTTGTGGAATAATGCCCACTTTCAGTGAAAGCATTATTTTCTTCACACCATGCGCGGAATGTGTCATCAATCATAAAATGATGGACAAAACCGCGGATATCAGAAATAGGAACGGTTTCAAAAGGATTTATGACTTTGAACCAATCGCAATTGAAATTGAAAACTTTTTCATCGAAAGCGGAATTGTAAGCGAACGCGCGTTCAACTTCATAGTTGCGGAAATCACGGAGCATCTGCTGTGTCACATAACCGAACTTTTCCATCCGAATGGTTCGCGCTCTCATAGCGCTAACATAAATAGAACGCTTGTTCGCGTAGTATGCAGTATTGAAAAGCGGGAGATTGTGCCAAATCTGCTCAATGACAAATTCACGCTTTACAAGGCAGGCGCGGGATTCTGTATCAAGAATCAGATAGCCGACATTATAACAATATGGCTTTTCAAGGCTTGTCGTTTCAGTGTCGAATACACAAATTTTCATTTTTCAAAGTCCTTTCATATTTCATTGATGGGTCTTTCGTCCTCTATCAACGTAACCATATTATAGCATAGGAAATTGAAAAAGTCAAGAACTTTTTTGAAGAATTTTTGACGTGTTACATTGCGCGCGGTCGTTGGATTTTAGACGTCTTTCGTCTAAAAATGGCGAAAAAGAGGGTGACGCGTTATGCGTCACTTTCCTCCTTTTCCTTTTCGCGTTCTTCACGCTTGCGCCTTGCTTCGGCGCGATTCTTTTCATCTCGTGCGATTTTTTCGGCTTTCTTCTTTGCGGTTTCGGCCTTCTTCGCGCGCTTTGCTTCGGTTTCCTGTGCGTAGTTCTGCGCTTCCTCATAACCGTCATAAGGAATATAACATTTATTTTCCTTATCGCGTTCGCCCTTCGGAATACTAAAAGCGATATTCAAATATCCCTCATCATCGCCACGCGCCCACGGGATGGAGATTGTTCCGCTTTTGACCTGTAACACATCTTCGCCCTTGCCCTCGAACAGTTCGCGCACGGCAGACATAAATTCCTCGCGGATTTCAGTTTCAACTTTACTTGCCATAGTTTTTGACTTCCTTTCTTTTATTTGGTAACTAGATTATACCATAAATTTTTCAAAAAGTCAAGTATTTGAAGAAAAAAATTTTGGCGCGTTAGATTGCATTCTCGAAGGACTTTAGACGTATAACGTCTAAAAATTTCTAAAGGGAAAGGCGAACCTAACCCTATTTTTCCTTTTCATCAATAAAAATTTCTTCATCGAGAAATTCCAAGCGATAAGTTTTTTCCTGGACAAGATAAGTTTTACAATGCGGACATTTGATAAAATACGAGTAATAATAATTATCATTTACTACTTCTTCAGTGGACTTGTAACAATTCTGAAATTCATCAAAGCGATTCTGACAATTTGGACAATACATTTTAAAAGCTCCTTTCACTTGATATCTTTATTATAGCAGAAACTTATGAAAAAGTCAAGAGAAACTTTTAGACGTTCTTCGTCTAAATTGGTTCATAAAAAAGGACGTCACTTTATGTGACGTCCCGTTCGTTTACTCTACGTTGTTCGGCTCGGCATCGATCGGTTCGACGTCTGCGAGGGAATAGCCCTTTGCCTTTCCCTTTCCCTTTACCTTGATTTCAATAGAAGTCACTTCACCGGACTTCTCAAGAATCCGGAGCAGAGAAGAACACTTCTGAACGTTCTTCAGTTCCGGCTTTGCGTCAAAGAGGTCAGACGCGGTGATGTGATGGTCGGCAGTGGCGAGGACTTCGCGCACGATGGGAAGGAGCGCTTCGTTTTCCTTCTGTGCCTTCGTCGGCTTCGAGGAACGTTCAGCGTTCTTCTTGTCCATTGCGGACAGGAGCGCGGCAGCCTTTTCAGAGATTTCAGCGGAAACGTTTTCCATGGACAGGATAGCATTGTAGAATTCACGAGTAGTCATAATAGACCCCTTTCATTTTAGCGACGGTCGCCACCCTATTTTTTTTATATTCAAGAGGTTTCCTCTCTTGATTACGCTTTTATTATACCATAGATTTTTGAATTTGTCAAGAGGAAATTTCACTTTTTTCAATTTCTTTTTGTTTCTTTCCCTCTTGACATTATGGATTATACCATAATCTGCGCGAAAAGTCAAGAAGAAATTTTAGAAATTTTGTCACATAACGTGACTTCGCGCGAGAAAGATTTAGACGAAGGACGTCTAATTCAAGAGAAAAAGAAAAGCCCGTAAGGGGCAATTCTTTTATTCGGAAATTTCTGCACAGATATACCGCGCGATCATCAAAAGGCTATCAACGCTTTCGGTATTTTCTGAAAAGATATAACCGATTTTTTCACCATCTAAAATAATCGGGATAACTATTCCATTTTTGTAAGCGGTGGGATTATAAAAATTTTCCCATTTTTCAACATCTTTGTGGGAAAATCCATCCACGGTCAACTTATTATAACAATCATAAAGAGAAAGTTTCAAATGGGACATTCTTGCCATTTCTTTGACAATTCGGATAATTCTGTCGGAAAAACTTCCGATAGGTGAATACGGTTTCAGAATAATTGATTTATCTTCTTCAAGATAAATTTCCATGGGCGAATCCTCACGAACGCTTGCTTGACGCCGAACCTCTTTCGGAATAACTATTCTTCCTAAATCATCAATTCTTCTAATAATACCCGTTGCTTTCATTTTTTATTCTCCTTTCATTTGGTATCTTTATTATAGCAGAAACTTACGAAAAAGTCAAGAACTTTTTTAGACGGTTTACGTCTAATAGAAAAGGGGAATACGCTCATCGCGCATTCCCGCAAATAATTCTTTTCATTATCTGCTCAATAGTACTGTGGCTGTTCGGGATACAAAAAGGTAGTTTTATATTCAGTCTTTGTGCCTCGTTGAGAATGTCTGCGCGAATGTCATCATATCCCGCAATGCTACTCAAAAGGCACGTTCTTGCAATTTCTGCGTCGTGGTCTGCCTTTTTCCTGTCTGGCGTATTTTCTGGATAGAGATTGGCAGAGAGGATTGCTACATAGGTGTCAAAAACACGCATTTCAAGTGTAAAAGTGCTTTCATGTAAACGTTCAATCCGATTATTGATTGCGGGATTGGTAGTTGGCTGAATTTTCTTTTTCTTTTTGAACATTTTGGAAACTTCCTTTCTTTTGTTTGGTAATTGTATTATATAATAAGAATTTCAATTTGTCAATAGTTTTTTTTAGACGGTTCACGTCTAAGATAAAAACAGAAAAAGGTGACGCTTTATGCATCACCTAATTGAATGAAGGAAGTCAAAAATCTCTGTCGCGTCATATGCCGTCATTCCCGCGCGTGTCCATTCTTCCCGATTTGGTTTTTCATCATCAAAAAGAAAACCGCCGTGTAATGTGCCAACTTCACTTTTTGGCGTCCCATAATGAACAATACAAATTTCATCGAATCGTACACTTTTCAAATGGCGCGAAAGCCATTCCATCTTCGCGCGGCGGACATCTTCAAGAAATTTTTCATCGCGGTCTTTGCTTCCCCATGATACTACACGAATTTTCCATCCCTTGCGCTGAATCGCGTTCAAACGTCGCGCCAGTCTTGAAAGATTGAGAAGTGCGCGCGCGTCTCTATATGGGCTTGCATCATGCGCGCGGATTTTCGGAAGCCAATTTTCAACGCCGTAGAAATCGACAATTGTGCCGTCCATATCCAAACTAATAATTTTTTCCATTTCAAAAACTCCTTTCTTTTTGTATCTAAATTATATCATAGTTTTCTTTTTTTGTCAATAAGAATTTTTATAAGTTTTTGTCATATAAGATGACATCAACAGTGGGAGTTTTAGACGATGAACGTCTAATAAAAAAAGAGGACGCTTTATGCGTCCTCTCCTACGATTTCCCGAATATCATCAGGAAGTAGTTCACAAATTCTTGACATAATGTCAACCGCAGTCAACCATCCTTCAACGTCGTCTCCAACTTCTTCTTTATTGACAAGCGGCGCGCCCAGTGCTTCAATCAGCCCGCGCTCATGCCCATAACTTCCATAATGGCACACGCAATCCGCTACCCGCTCGCCCGTGCAAGCGTCCATAAAGATAACTTGAGGGCGCCCGCAAAATTTCACAACAGAATAAGTATATTTTATTGGTGGGAAAATCTTCAAGTAGTTAATAAGTTTGTCCATTTCTGTATTTTCAGGAATACCGCCATACATTTCTTCGAGTGCTTTATAATCCATTTTAGAATCTCCTTTTCTTTTATTTGGTAACTAAATTATAACACAAAAAATAAAAAAAGTCAAGAACTTTTTATTAGACGAACCACGTCTAATTTCCCCCTAGAAGAAACGCGCGGTGATGGTTGCCCGCGCATTTCAATGTAAACAAAACAAAATCATGAAGAATTATTTTAGAAAGGAGATTTCCATCACACTGACCTTCTGTCAAAATCAGTGAAATGTATAACTAATTTTCTCCAACCATCAGAAGAAAATTAGAACCAATGAGAAGATTTTTCCTAACCCACCCACAACCATCTTCTCTTGATTACGTAATTATTATAGCATGTTTCATGCGGCTTGTCAAGAGGAATTTCAAAATTTCTGGAAATTATTTTGTAAAATTTTCTGAAATTCTTTCCTCTAACTATCTATATTATACTATATTTTCTGAAAAAGTCAAGAAAAACTTTTAGACGAAAAACGTCTAAATTGACCTAAAAAAGAGTTGACGCATTACGCGTCAACTCCGTATTCCTTCATTTCTTTTTTCAGTTCTTCGATTTTATCGGCGGGAAGATACCAACAATAATTATCTTCATCATAAAGATAAAGCCCCGTCGTTTTTCGATTATTGCCGCCGTCGATGCTCCACGGAGAGATAATTTCACAGAATCTGAAAACTTCCTCGACAAAAGGAATTGCGTTTTCATCTTCAATATAAATTCCCCAAATCTCATCATAAAAACTAGCAATTACAGTATCAAAAGAAAGAACTTGTTTGTTTCCATTGAAAAGGATGACGCCGTTGAGATGGTCACCGATTTTTTCTAAAATTTCGTGTCGCTGGCATTCAATTTCATTGTCAAAAACCTGTCCGCAGAGGTCGCAAACATATTTTGTAATAGTAGTCATTTTTTATTCCCCTTTCATTTGGTATTTGTATTATATCATAGAATTTTTCTTTTGTCAAGAATTTTTATTTAGACGGCAAACGTCTAAAATTTTCTAGGAGAGAAATGACGCGTTATGCGTCATCTCTCAAGATTTCTTCGTTCAAAATATAATAATTGCCGCTGTCTTGAATTTCGATATTACTCAAAACATTTCCCAATTCATCAACGGCTCTTTGTAATTTGTTGTCCCGTGTAAATTGCAACGCATTTCCCAACCAGCACCGCGCGTTATTGATATCAGCAAATTCTTTGTCTGAAAAAGAAATCTGCCGTCTTTTGATGGTAATATTTTCAACTTTCATTTCAAAAACACTCCTTCAAAAATTTTGAAAATATTCCAATTTGCGAGAAATGGCCGCGCGAAAATCACATTGAAATAAGAAAAAATAAGCCAAAGAATTACAAGGATTCCAATTACACCAAAGAAATTTCCAAAAAACTTTTTAGTCTTCATAGACTTGCGCATAACAAATCCACTCTCCAATACAAAGGTTCGCGCGGCGCATTGCGTCCACAAAAGTTAGCCCAAAAATCATTGAGCATTCAAAGGTTTCCAAATTCTGAATAAAGTAAGTATACATTGTTTTCTCCTTTCTTTGATTATATTATATCAAAATTTTTTGAAAAAGTCAAGAATTTTTTTAGACGAATTACGTCTAAGAAATTAGAGCTGATTCAAGTCCAGCTCTTTCCTTCCAGATTTGGCAAAATTGTCAGCTTATAAACGCAGCTTCCAGCTTGTATGTAGCTTTGGATGAGAGAAGGCAGCTCATCCAAAGTAGCGATGTTGTCTTCGCTGATACCATGCTGGCCCCTGAAGCCGTTGTCGTGTTCTACCAAAACTGTCATGATATATTACTCCTTCCATGTTATATGACATTCTAATAAACTTCGGGCAATATTCATTTTCCGCCGTTCTTGCCTATATTATATCACATAATAGCGAAAAGTCAAGTCCTCTAACATGACAGAATGGCGTCTAATAGTTAGACGAACTCCGTCTAAAAATGAATAAAAGTCACATAAGATGACTTAGACGAGCCACGTCTAAAAGTCATACTACATTGCTTTTAGACGTGACCGGGTGATGTCATGTAAAGTGACATCAATTGATAAAAGAAAAGACGCTTTACGCGTCTTTTCCTACATAAACGATGATTTCATGGTCTCTTGTCAACTCAAGTCCTTTGACGTACCATCTTTCAATCTCATCGGGAAAGAGGACTTCACCTGTTGCAGAGTTGATATAGCGGCTACAGCCGTCGTTCTCGTAATTTGAATTGTCATACGTCCATTCAGCGCCCGTTTCATCGTCATAAACGTATTCGGGATAAGCATATGCAACATAATCGCAGAAGTCCGCTAAAGTAATAGTTTTTTTCATTTTATATTCCTTTCTGCCCGTCATGCCGATAGCTCAGCGTCATGTCATTTTAGGTTACGCACTCCATCTTAGGTTGCGCCACCCGCCAATGTCAGTCCCATTTTCATCTATGGTTACGATGTCGCCTGATGCGACTTTTTCTTGTACGACAAAGCCAAGACGCGCCGTTCTCCATAGCTTTGTCAAGATAAGTGACTACTGTATCCGCGTCGCCTAACGTTGCGAAATACTGGTCTGTCACTTCTTCTGTCATGTCATAGCGCACAATCAGTCTAAAATTCATTTCCATGTTACATAGCTCCTTCCATTTTACGGGACTGGGCGCGCTTAGAGCGCCCAACCACTATCAAGCCAATCACTGAACCGCATTGCTAAAGAGCAGCCAACAAGGAAATCCAGCATCTCAAGCAATTTAAAATACTTCTTGCCGTGGGGAGCATTCAATTTGCTATTCCAGAATGTCTGGATCGTCACTTTACGTTCCCCATTGGTGGAAGTTTTTTCCCGGAGAAGTCCAGCCTCTGACAGGACTTCAAGGAAAGTGCCGCGGGCCATAACATAGGCCCTTTGCTTTGTCAATTCCTTGTCTGGATTGATGACCGGACAATAAATCACATAACGTGACCCCTTGACCAGCTTGTCACCTAACTTGCCAAGCTCACCTGCTCCGGTTTTGACTTCATAGCACTGTGCAGCGCGGCGCATATCCGTGCGACCGGGTGCTGCTACTTTAGACTGCATACGCAATGTCTCTTTACAAAGGCGTTCGAACGCCTTTCCATTGCGCCCGCAATCGCTGACGGCGTAACCGTATTTTTCAATATTCATCTTTTGTTCTCACTTTCTCGCCGTCTGTCCGGCGTGTTGTTGTTTTGTTTTTGTTTACGCTCTTATTATAGCAATGGCGTCTAAGAATGTCAACAACTTTTTTCACCAGTTTGTCGCATAATATTTCGTCAATTCTAACAAACTGAAGTCTTATTATATGGCAGGCTCTTGTGCAGAACAGCGAACTGCAGAATGACGTATAACGGGGTGGGTTTTGTCGTTTGATATGACAAAATATAGGCCGGGGTACATTTAGTAATTTTACTTTTTCTATGACGTGTTACATTTCGGGGCCTCGCAACTTTTCTCACTGAAATTAGAAACTGAAATTAGAAACTAGCTGGAGTTGTCGAGGAAATTTGACTTTGTCCCAAAATTCCCGTATAATCTAAATTAGAAAGGAACGAAAAAGCGCCAAAAACTTGATTTTTTGGCGCAAAGGAGAAAAATGAAAATGCCCAAACGAAATCGCCTTCAACTAGACTTCTCTTTACCTACAGCCGAGGAACGTCAAGTTTTCCTAACAAAATACCTAGACTCTCTAGCGTTTACGCCAACTTCATCCGAACTAGAGCTAATGGCCGACTATGTTCTATGGGGAGATAAGAATTCTGACGAAACCATTGAACTAGAAACCTTCTGGAAAAAGAAAGAAAAAAAAGTCGAGTCTCTTGACGAATTACAAGAAAACCCCACTTTCCTCGAAGCACGTCTTGCTTCTCCTTACGTCACTCCAAAAACTCAAAAAACGCGTCGAGTCTTTTCTCGTGAAGAAGCTCGTTCTTTCGCTTCTCCCTATGTGCTCGCGCACCTTGAAGACCTTTGGCGCGAAATTGATACGCTCGACCTCGAAACTCGCTTCTATGAAAACTTTATTGGCCGTCAGGCTAAACCCCCTCGTAGTCAGCTCCTCGAACGTTTTACTTCGGCGGAAGCCGAAGAAATCCGCGCGCACGCTCAATCTTTAACTGAATATGCCTACTTGAAGAAGCGAAAGCTTCTAGTTGAAAAACGCTCTGAACAATACCCATGGCGTGATACCTACACGACTCCTCTAGTCCAACGCCATACCCCCACTATTGTCCAAGACCCCGCACCTCCTCCGCTCCTAAACGCAGATATTCCCATTCTTCCACTCGGAAACCTCCCAATTCAACTAGTCCCAAAACTTTTTCCTTCCTCCGGTGAGTTTCCAATTCCAGGCACTCTAACCCCAGACGAAGAAAAGCTTCTTTCCAAAACTATCTGGCGCAAACCCTCAAGTGCGCCGAACTCATTTGATTTCCGTGACCCCGCGCACCTCGCTTCTTTTATCTCTCTTTACTCCGAACTTTTGCCCGACCAAAACTCTGATGAAGGCCTTCAAGCCCTTTTTTCCACTTTTACCTATTACCAAAAACTCGCACGACTTTCACCTCTCTACCTCGACATATTGCGCGCGAAGGTCGCACACGAAACCAACACTAAAATTGTAGAGAAGATAGCATCAAAATACGGCAAATCCTATGGTGAAAATTATATTTCAACTCTTTATCGCCAAAAGATATTGCCAAAAATAGCCGCAGCGGCGTCCGCGCATTACCAAGTTACTTCGGAGTTATTTTTTCCCGAAAACTTCAAAACGTGTAAGGATTGCGCGCGCACGCTACTTAGGACTCCAGATTACTTTATGCGCAAAGCAAAATCTTCAGATGGCTTTTCACCCCGTTGCAAAGCTTGCGAAAAAGCGCTGCGCGAAAGGAGGAAAAATTGAAACTAGATTTAGTAAACGAGTTTGTCGCACGCGCGGCGTCACTGGAAGTAGAGGAGTTTTTGGGGCTTACCAATCTTCTCAATGTTCCGCTGACTACGGAAGCGCGCGATCACCGTCCTTTTGAGGATGTCTTTATTGATACAGTTGTCGCTTTCGGTAAAATGGGGCGAAAGCAAAAACGAGAACTTATAAAAGTGCTGCGCCGCGTAGAAAAAGACAATAAAGAAATGCGCGCGACCCTTGAAGAGGAGGCGGCCTCCAAATGCCAGTAATTCCTCAAATTCCTCGCCCTAAGCGTTCGTTTCTCTCAAAACGGTGCGCGCGATGTCAGGTAGAACAACCAGAAGAGGATTTCGCTTTCACTCACAGCGAATTCTATCCCGACCACCATCTTCCACTTTGTAATTCATGCGTTACTTCGATGTTGCGCGAACACGACTTTGATTGGGGCTTTATTGATAAGTTGTGCCAATGGGCTGATATTCCATTTATTGTAAAAGAATGGGAGAGATTGCGCGAACTCAATTCTCCTGATAGCGTGTGGGCAGCTTATTCCAAAGTTTTTGCTTCGCAAGATTATGAAGGACTTGGCTGGGACTCTTATTTCAAGCAATATCAAGAACTAAAGGCAGTTGGTTTAGTGGAAGAAGAGATTCCGCTTTTGAAGGAGAAGCATTTCGATGAGCTGCGCGCGCGATGGGGCGCGAACTATGATGAAGAAGCTCTCGATTATCTTGAGAACCTTTATCAAGGACTTTTGATGTCTCAAAATGTAGTCGGCGCGCTTCAAATTGACCAAGCTCAAAAACTTTGTAAAGTTTCGTATGAGATTGATAGTCGCATTCGCGCGGGAGACAAAGACGTCGATAAATTCATGGCAACCTATGACAAGCTAGTCAAAACCGCTGAGTTCACACCTAAAAATATAAAGAACGCGCGTGACTTTGATAGCTTTGGTGAATTGGCACTTTGGCTTGAAAAGCGCGGAAATCAAAATAAATTCTACGATGGCGCGACACGTGATGTTATCGATGAGACTATCAAAAATATTCAAGCTTGGAACCAACGTCTCTATGTAAATGAAAGTAGTCTAAGTGAAGAAATTACCGCGCGCCTCCAAGCTCTCAAAAATGTCCAAGAAAGCGAAAACTTCTATGAGACAGAGCAAAAAGATTTCGACGCAGACCTCTACGAAGCAGAAGTTTTCAAAGATGAGGATAGTGAAGACTTTGAAACAGAAGGAGAGATGGGCATATGAGTAATGTAATTCAATTGCGCCCGCCCACTTCTCCTTTTCTCCAAGATAATCGTATCTATCGAGATGGCATTTTACTTGAAAAAGGTGTTGAAGTTACTGAAGACTTTTTATTGCGTAATGAAAAGTTTTTTGCGGATTTGACGCAACTTTATACCGTATACCCTGACGTCTACTTAGACACAATCCAACCAGAAAATAGCCAGTTTGATCTATTTCCGTATCAGCGATGCTTCTTGAGGTCTCTGATGCGTTATAATCAAGTTTATATAACAGCAACACGCGCAGCCTCTAAATCTTTTCTTTCTGTTCTAGGAATGTTCTTACAATGCGTTTTCATTCCTGGCCACAAATGTTCACTCATTGCGCCAGTCAAAACACAAGGCGTAAGATTTTGCGCCTCTCCTTTGTAAAAAGGAGATAAATCAAATATCTAATTGCTGGGAAGCCCTAAAATTCAAATGCCAGATAGAATTCCTCTTGTTTTATTTGGAGCGAAAGTAGAAACAAGTTTTGAAATAGCTTATGGCGAGAGCCTACGAGCTGAGTAATGGGTAATCAGCAGCTAAGCTAAGGAGGCTAATATGTATAGTTTTGAAAGTTTTGAAAAAGAACTAAATAAGATTACACCTATAAAGTTGATTTCGTTTACGGGTGTAAAGAATTATACCGTTTATCAATGTAAAAAATGTAATGAAATTTATCAAAAAAGAGCGGATGGATTACTAAAAAGAACAACTTTATGTAAAAAATGTTATCCACAAAGATTACAGAAAGCAAAAGCGGGGAAAGAAAAAGCTGAACAGTATGCAAAAGAAAAAGGATGGGATATTACTATATTAGAATTTCAAGGAGCTGAATACCCTGGAAGCTATAAATGTAATAGATGCGGAAAAATTTATAGATATAGTCAATTTCAAAATTTTTATGATAAAAATAAGAAAAGTTCTTGCCAGAGTTGCAATCCTAGAATAGATTTTTTACAGAATAAAGAAAAAATGATACAAGATTTTGAATTACAGGAAATAGACGTAATAGGTATCCCAGAGAAATATAATGAAATTGTTCACTGTAAATGTCGAAAATGCTCAACAATTTTTGAAAGGCAATATGAAAAGGCTCGAATAAACCAAAATTGCCCGTATTGCGCAAAAAATGGATATCAGTTTAGTTTTGATAAATTTCAAAAAATACTTGAAGAAAAATTTCCTAATTCTTTTGAAATACTTGAAAAGCCACAAGAGTGGCAAGGAATTAGAAAAAGTAAAGTTTTAGTAAGACATCGTTGTGGATTTATATTTTCTAAAAATGCAGAGCGCCTTTTGGATAATGGATGTCCAAAATGTAATAAAAAAATGACAAAAGGCGAAAAAGAAATTTTAGAATGGCTTCAAAATCATAAAATTATTTTTATTTATCAATACTTTCAAAAAATAAATAATAAAAATCATTTTTTTGATTTCTATTTGCCAGAGAAAAAAATTATAATAGAATATGATGGAATACAACATACAGAGCCAGTTCCATATTTTGGAGGAGAAAGGCAATTAGAAAAAGTAAAAGACAGAGATAAACAAAAAGAAGAATGGTGCAAAAACAACGATATTACATTGATTAGAGTCCCTTATACAGAACTTGGACATATTAGCACTTTTTTAGAAAGTTCAACGACTATCCTTCGGGAGTAAGATAATTGAAATGGTATTTTACCTTTATGGTAAAAGATATAGTCTAATCTTATGTGAAAGCATAAGCTAACAAAATGAAAAATCTTCAAAGAAAAGATAGCTGAGATACTAAAGATTTGGCCACTTCTTGAAAAAGAACTTGAAGTCTTTATGGGTAAACCTCACATCAATTTGTCAAAAGATGTCGGTGAAGCCTATTTCAAAAACGGTTCGTTATTTACTGTCGAGGGCGCCACGGATTCGTCTAGGGGATTAAGACGCCACTCAATTTTCCTCGACGAAACCCGTGATGCTGACGAAGACGCAGTTAGTGAAATTATTATTCCTCAATTGAATGTTTCCCGTCGTAATGCGCTTGGCCTTGTAAATCCATATGAAGCTGTAAATCAGCAAATGATTAGTGGTACTTCTGCGGGCACTAAATCGTCTTATGCTTACGCGTTACTTTGTGAGACAATGATACAGGCTATAATTGACCCGGCGCACGCTTTTGTGATGGGACTTGATTATAGATTGCCCGCAATGCATGGCCTGGTAGACAAAGCTTTCGTCGAACGTCAAAAATTCTCATCCTCTTACAATGAAGCTACTTTCGCAGCAGAGTTTTTAGGAATTTGGGAAGGCGGAAGCAGTGAAGCTTGGTATGATTTTGAGAAACTTTCTAAATATAGAAAAAGAAAAAATCCAGAATGGTTTCAAAAATATAAAGACGATCCAAATGTTTTCTACTTACTATCGATCGATATTGGTAAAGAATTTTGCCACTTTATACAGTGATGTATATCGAACAACTATCATAATTGCTGGAAATCCCCAAAGACTTGAATACCTTATTTTGACTCCGAAGAATAAGGTCGCGAAAGCAGAAATAAATTCAATGTATGGCTCATGGCGTAAGCCTAAAAGTTGAAAACGGGCAATCAGCAGCTAAAAGGAGATAATAAAATGATTAGCAAAGAAAAGATTTTAGAAGAATTATATTCTTGTTTTCCAAAAGAAAAAGAAGAAATTGAAATATTGGAATATCATGGTAAATCCAAGGATGCAATTTTTAGATGTAAGAAATGTCAAAATACTTTTTGTATGACTCCTGCGAATCTAATGAAACGGCATAGCAATATTTTTTGTTTGAATTGCCATAATCCGTTAGCCGTAAGAAGACAACAGAAAGAGTTGCAAGAAAAAGCTATTGCTCTTTTTGATAATAGTCCAAATCTTCATTTGATTGAGTTATTTCAAAAACCTCTTCAGAATAGGCGCCGTTTGGCTGTAAGATATTACTGTGAGGTTTGTGGCGAGGAAAGCGAAATTTTTCTTGCTAACCTAACAAATGATTTTTATTCTTGCAAATATTGCCAGAAAGGTAATCATAAAACTTTTGAGCAATTTGAAAAATGGTTAGATATTCAATATAATGGGAAATTTACTGTTCTGAACCAAAAAGAATATGGGGATAATAATAGTCGAATTCATATAAAATGCAATGACTGCGGTTTTATCTTTTATCCAACTGTAACTTCATTGAAAAGACCTCGAAAAGTCCTTTGTCCAAAATGCAAGAAGGGACGTAGCCGTGGAGAACTCTTTATTGGAGACTGGCTTTCAAAAAAAGAAATAGATTTTCTTCCAGAAAAAAATTTTGGATGGTTGCCAAACTCTCATATGAGATATGACTTTGTAATTCCTAAGTATAAACTAATAATAGAATATGATGGGATACAACATACTCAATGGAATCCTCATTTTGGTTCTTATGAAAAATTTCTTCAGCTTCAAGAAAATGACAAAATAAAAAATAAATTGGCTATAGAAAGAGGCTATAAAATTTTACGCATTCCTTTTTCTTATGAAGACAAGCTAAGAATTTTATTGACAAATCTTTTTAGTTCAACGACTATCTCGGAAGAGAGTAGAGGAAAGCTCCTTGAAATAGATAGCTTCTTATAAAGAAGAAGATATAGTCTAATCTTTATGGAAACATAAAGCCTCATGGCATGGAATTAGCGACTCCATGTAAATATAAATGAGAATTCACGATAGTACAGTAGCAACAGTCTTTCGAGTCAATAAAGTAAATGGCAAATACTATTCAACAGTAGTAAATATCTATGTTCTAGGACGTCAAGCGGAGACTAAAACTTTCTCTCAACAGGCAATTGATATAAAACTCCTAATTGAGAGATATAATCCACGTGAAGTCCTTATTGACACTAATGGCTTAGTAGAACTTAGGTCATTCAAAATCCCTCTAACTGCTGGGAAACCTCTTTTGAGGCAATCAGCAACGAAGTCGCGTTCGCGCGAAACGCTCAACGACCAATCGCAAGATGTAGGGGCAGCGCCCTGAAATGGGGGATACTTTTTTGTAAAGTAAAGATATGGTCTTCTCTACATAGAGATATGTAGCAGTTCATAAGAGAACGCATACGCTTGCGAAACGTATGGAAAATAAGATAGGTTTAGGTATTGCTGACGAAATGATAAAAACTCATATTGATGGCCGAGGGCGCGAACTTCCTGCTTACGGCTTTTTCAATAATGACGATTATAAAAAAATCCAACCCAAAAATTGTATTCCAATCCTTTATTCAATGAAAGCCAATGGCCCATTGAAATCAAAAATCAATGGTAATGCTTATGCTCGTCTAAATAGTGGCCTGGTCCGCTTTTTGATTTCTGAGCAAGAGGCGCGCGCTTCACTTCTTGCCACAAAAAAAGGCCAGAAGATGTCTATGAAAGAGCGTGCAGAACGGCTTATCCCGCATGAAAATACAACAAAACTTTTCAATGAAATGGGGAACCTTCGTGCAAAACAAACGGGCAATGATATCGTCCTTGAACCAATCAATACTCGGTTCCCAGATGATAAATACTATTCATTTGCTTATGGCCTTTGGCGCATCAAAGAAATAGAGGAAGAAGAACAAAAACGACAAAGGAAACGAGGTCTCAATAAACGAAAACTCGTATTCTTTACAGGAGGAACCTAATTGGAAAATCAACAAAACAAAGTAAAAACCGCGCGCGATATTTCCTCCTTTTCCCGCGCGCGAGAACAAATGGTAGCCAAAAGCCGAGAGGTCTATGGCGACTATGATTATCTATCTGGCGCGCGAGCTTCTCGAAGATTGCGCAAATATTCCTTGAAGGAGATAGATGAAATTATTAGTTCTGGTTCTTTAGCAGAACAACGAATTTTATCTCGAAATTATTTTTCGCTGGATGGGCTTTATAAGAGAATTCTTTTGTATTATGCTACCTTGATGAAAGGGGCCGGATTGCTGGCGCCAGTCCCGGCGTATGGCAAACAACTCTCCGCCGACCACATTCAAAAACGTTATTATAATGCTTTGAATTATATAGACAAGCTTCATCTGGAGGAATTCGAGACAAAAGTGGCATTGCGCGCGCTTATTGACGGATGCTATTATGGCGTCATTCAAAGGCTTGATAAGAATGATTTGGTTCTTCTTGATTTGCCTGCGCAGTTCGCTCGTTCATGCTATAAGGATATATATGGCAGAGATATAATTGAATTTGATGTTACTTATTTTTCTCAAATTACTGATAAAGAAGAGAGAGAAGAAGAATTATCTCTTTTTCCATCAGTAATTAGTAAGTATTATCGTCGATATGTAAAAGGTAGGGAAACTTGCTCGTGGGTAAAGGTGCCTTCAGAGTTAGGAGTTTGTTTCTCTTTTATCGAAGATGGTACTCCGCTCTTTCTTTCTACAATTCCAGCAACAATTCAATATGACGAAGCAGTAGATACCGAGAGAGAAAGAGATTTGGACGAAATTAGAAAAATTCTAATTCAAAAAATCCCTCATCTTCAAGATGGTTCACTTCTATTTGAACCGGAGGAAGCGGTTGAAATGCACGCTGGTACGGTCGAGATGATGGCTGGAAATAAGAATGTCTCAGTATTGACTACATATGCTGATGTTGATTCAATTGTTTCTAAAACATCTTCAGATGCAGTTTCTAATAATTTGGAAAAGATGCTTCAAAATGTATATGCTGAAGCTAGTGTCAGTGCGCAATTATTCTCACCAACGGGAGCACAAGCTCTTGACAATTCTATTCGTAATGATATGTCCTTTATGATGATACTTATGAATAAAATTGCCCGCTTTGTTACCGATTTAGTGAATGGACTTTTTGGAAATACGAATATCTCTTTCAAATATACCATTCTGCCAATTACTTATTACAATCAATCTGAATTTATTACTGATTCCATGAAGCTCGCGCAAGCTGGATATAGCTATCTATTGCCATCTATCGCGATTGGTGTTGGACAAAGAGAACTTCTTGGAATAAAGGAATTAGAAAATGAAGCGCTAGGTCTTCGTGATAAACTAATTCCTCTTGCTTCTTCTTATACTGAGTCAGCTGGAAATGACCCTGGACGTCCCACAAAGACGACAGAACAAAAAGCTCCTTCAACAATTCAAAAAGAAGAATCAATCAATAAGCAAGGAGGCGTGAAGACCGATGAATAATTTCGAGTTTCCTGTCTCCGTTTATGGGAAATTAGAAAAGTATAATGACGTGCTTTCAAAAGGACGGTGCCGTATTTTTTATAAATACGGCAACCGCAATGGCACTTATATAACGGATGAGTTTTCTGAGAAACTTCTGTCAACAATAGCTTACGCGCCAGTCAAAGGTATTTATGAATATGATGATTTTACTGACCATGGCGCGCGGCGTTCTGAAGGACGAATTTATGGTATTGTGCCAGAAAATCCACATCTTCAATGGGAAGAACATGAAGATGAGGATGGAGTTGTGCGCACATATGCTTGTGTTGATGTCCTGATTTTTACTGCACTTTATAAAGAAGCCAGCGATATTATTGGTAAAGCACAATCAATGGAACTTTATGAACCTTCCTTACAATACCACAGAGAAATTATTCATGGCCAGAAATATATTGTTTTTGACGAAGGATGTTTCTTAGGACTTCAAGTATTAGGGAAGGATGTTGAGCCATGTTTTGAAGGCGCGGCTTTTTTCCAATTACAGGAAAATATTGAAGAAGTTGTAAAGAAAATTCAAGAGATTGAAATGACATATTCCAAAGGAGGACAAAAAGAAATGCCTCAGATGAATTTTAAGTTGTCTGATAGCCAGAAATTCGATGCTCTTTGGTCTTTGCTCAATCCAAATTATACAGAGGAAGGCAATTGGACAATTGATTATGCTATTTGTGATGTATATGACGAATATGCTCTAGCTTATAGTTATGAAAATGCGCAATATGAGCGTATTTATTATACTAAAAATGATGAGACCGATAGTGTAGCTCTTGGTGAAAAAGTTCGCGTTTATGTTGTCGATGTTACTGAAAAGGAAAAGACCACTCTTGACACATTGCGCGACCTCAATGGTGGAACGTATGAGCTTGTAAATGAAAATCTTGAGCACGCGCAAGAAAATGCTGAAAAAATTTCTGGTTTTGAACTCAAAGTTACCGAGTTAGAAAATAATATCGCAACTTTGAATACAGAGAAGTCTGCGGTTCAGTCAAGTTATGAACTTGAACATCAAAAAGTTGAAAGCCTAACTGCTGAAAATGAAGGACTAAAACAGTATAAGCTATCCATCGAAGCAGAACAGAAGAATGCGGTTTTCACAGAGTATAAGGACAAGCTTTCTGAAGAAATTCTTGATACTTATCGTGAGAAGGCAGCAGAATATTCTGTCGCTGACTTAGACAAAGAATTAGCTTATGAGCTGAAGAAAACAAATTTCTCTTTCTATGAGAAAAAGGATAATGGTTATTTACGCAAAGATGTCCAGAAGAATGGCATCGACGAGATTCTTGCTCGTTATGTAAAGTAATAAATTTTTGGAGGACTAAAAATGGCTACTAAAAGATTGGTAATCGACGGTTTCGGCCAAGTTGAGCTAAACAACGTCGCTTTCCGTCGTGATGGTCGTATTGTGGCTCAGTGCGCGCCCGATACTACTGATTTTGCTTCTGTCCCAGTTGAGAATGGTATGATTCTTGCTGTTGATGAAGCTAATCGCACTGTAAAGTTTGCTACTGATAATTCTCTCCCCCTTGCTCTAGTTTATTCTACCGAGCATATGTATGATGAGAGAATGCCTGGTCTAAAGAACTTCCGACTAAATGGCTCTGACGATTTCCTTCCTCGTCTAGGTTATCCTTCCGTCGGTGATAAATGGCATACCAATACTATTTGTTATTCTGATGCTGAATACACTAATGAAGCGGCGCTCATTACTGCACTAAAGGCGTATAAGACTGCTGCTGTTTATGGTAAAGTTGATGCTACTGGCGCTGTTTGTTTGACCGCCACTGCTCCTACCGTTGGTCTAAAGCTAAAGGTTGTTGAGTATGGCACTATGCCCGACGGTCAGAAGGGCGTAAAGCTACAAGTTCTAGATGTGTAATAGGAGGGTAATGAAATGACTATTGCTGAACTACAAGAAATTGCCCTTCATGCCGTAAAGGGTACTGTGCCTGCTACTTATGCCAATAAGGAAGTTGATATGCAGGCCGCTTTTGCTGATGGTCTTAGCGAGCTAATGGGCTCCTACAATCAGTTTATGAAGAATCGTTATGACATTTATGAAATTGTCATGAAGGCCTATAACGAAATTCGTCCTGCAGAGGTTATTGATGCCATTGGCGCTTTTGCTGATGTCCAAATCACGAAGAATTGCGAGAAGGTTATGTTCAAGGTCCGTAAGGGCAAGCTACGCGCCAAGAAGTTCCTAACTCAGGCTGCTATCAATGGTGTTTATGAGACTTTCCGTCTTGATTCTGACACCTTTACACTCAATATGCACAATGTTGGTGGCGGTGTCTCTGTTGACCTACAACGTGTTGCTGACGGCGCGGAGTCTCTAGCCGAGTGTATGGCTATTCTAAATGAGGGTCTAACTGACGCTGTTTATTATGAGGTTTATAAAGCCCTCCGTGCAGCTATCAATGCCTCTGCTCGTCCTGCCGCTAATAAGGTTGACGTTTCTTCTTGGGATGCTGAGAAGATGGTCAAGCTAGTCAATGTTGTTCGTGCGTATGGCAATGGCGTTGCTATTTTTGCTCCTCCTGAGTTCATTGGTGCGATGGGTGCTGACGCCATTGTTTCTGGTATTGCCAATACCACCAATGGCATTTATCATCCTCAAGATATTGATGCTATTCATAATACTGGTTACATCAACGTCTTCCGCGGTTGCCCAGTCGTTCCAATTCGTCAGTCTTTTATTGACGAGAGCAATGAGAAGACCTGGATTGACCCACAGATTGCTTATGTTCTTCCCGCTGGCGGTGAGAAGGTTGTCAAGGTTGGACTCGAAGGTGGCTCTCTAATTCGTGACTACCAGAACCGTGATGGTTCTACCGAGATTTATGCTGAGCAGAAGATGGGCTGTGCTATTCTTGCTCATCATAACTGGGGTATTTATAGAAATACCGGTATCGAGCAAACTTACGAGAACCCCTACGTCAATCTTTGATAAATCCCTACGATATATAATGGATGGGGGAGGTAGCTCCTCCTCCATCTTTTTCTAAATTTTGGAGTAAAAGGAGTATTTATAATGTCTAAGGTAAAAATTATTAGTAAGTATTCTGGTTCAGTTTTGGTAAAAATTCCAGACTTGAATTTCCGTCGTGAACTAATTGCGCGCGGCTCATCTTTTACAGTAGATAGCGAGTTTTTACAAGAAATGATGTATGATTATGGCTTCCGTTATATGATAGAAAGCGGAATGCTTTATATTGATGATCTTCAAGTAAAGAAAGATCTGGGGCTTGAACCAGAAGATGCTACAGAGCCAGTCAATCTAATTCCACTAGAAGAGCCTCAAATGAAGCGCGCGATGACGGTTATGCCAATCAATGAGTTCAAAGCATTTATCAAAAAGCTCACATATGAACAAATGCTTGCGCTATCTGATTATGCTATTTATAACGAGCTAGGAGATTTTCAAAAAGCACAAATTATCAAAGAAGCTTGTGAAAAGGATATTCTAAAAGCGATTGAACTAAATAGGCAGGCTAAGGAGGGCTAATAAATGGCGACTCCTTTACAAACAGTATATCAAGCTTTTTTGTCAAAGATTTTAGAGGATGAGTGGCAAGGATGGTCACAGGAAGAATTAGAGGCTGATTTAGAAACACTTCTAACTGGCGCCGTCACTCGTTTCAAGTTCCCCCGCAAATCTCTTGAATGGAATAACGAAGGTTTCATTGAAGATTTAGATAACGAAGAAATTCAAATTTTAGCTTGTTATATGAAAGTAGAATGGCTCAATAGGACCATTCTCTGCTGGGAAAATGTAAAACCTCTTTATGAGGAAAGAGACTTTTCTCAAGCAAATCTTCTTGATAAGTTTGATCAAATGCTAAAAACCGAACAAAAGGCTGCCGCGCAGTTAGAAGCAATTTATTATCGTTCTATAAAGCGGAGGCCCTTTGCTTATCGTAAGTTGGCCGAGCAGTCATGAAAAAAGAATTTGCTGAAGGATATATCAACAAGCTAAAGAGCAAACTTTTTGGTCTATTGTGTGAATTTGAAAAGAATGGCGAGTGGGAAAAATTTCTTGATTCGATTATTACTGAGCTTCTTGGTTTTCCAGAGGATTTACGCACAATAAACTATTATATTTTGCTGGCTAAAATTTCTTCGCTTCGTTATCTTCGTTATGAATATTTTCGTAATACAATTTTTAGTTGTATGACTTTATTGGGGAAGACTGATGAACTATTATGATATTTATAATAAGCGACTGAATCGCTATGGCAATCATTACCAGTCACGACTTCAAGGGAAGCGCGAACATCAATTTGAGTTATACCTCTCTCGTTCTGTTTATTATACAGTTTTCAAATACAATAACACCGATGTTGAAGGTAGTTTCGAACGCTATAAACAAGATGAGACAAAAGCTCTTCATTATCTTTTGACAAAAATTGAAGTAAAAATTCCAAACGGAACGGTTCTTATGATACCGAATAAAGATGGAATTGAAGAACCTTGGATGGTATATTATCTTGAACGAATAAAAGCAAGTGGATATAACCGTTATATTATGCTTCATATGACTCACTATTTGACCTGGACCGCGCGAGATGGTTCAACCCAAAATACTTGGGCTTATATGTATGGTCAAGAAAACAATATGTTGATAGATGAACTTCGTTCAAGAAGTCGAATGGATACTCTTTATACAGAGAATTTGAAGACTAGTTTCTTCATTATGCCAAGAAATCAATACATAAAAAAAGACGATTATTTTATTGTCGGTGAAAAACCTTTTCAGGAATATTATCGAGTAACAGGATACGATTTTCAGTCAAGCGAAGGAGTTGAATATGTAACAATTGACCCAGTTTATGAATTTGATTTGACACCCGCGCCTATGAAGCAAGAGAATGATACAGATGAGGATTTCTTTTGGCTGAATGGAGGGGAAATAAATGATTAGAAATCTAAGAGAAATTGGGCCTTATCTTCAAAAAATTGTTACTAGACTCCAATCAAATCAAAATCTTCTCAAATATCTTTATTATACAGATAAAGATCCTTTAGCAAATCAGAACTTATCAAAGAAACAGATACAGGAAGAAATTTTCAATGAATTGATAAAAATCGTTCCTCGTGTGGGACCGAAAGAAACTGCAAAAAGTTTGATTTCTATCCGAGTGGTGAATGGACATCAAAATGATGCTAATAATCAAATTGAAGATTTATCTGTCGCTATTGAAGTTTTTGTTCCTATGACTCAATGGATTATCAAAGATGAGAATCTTCGCCCATTTTGTATAATGGGAGAAATTCAGAATTCTTTGAACGGGAAGAATATTGATGGTCTCGGTCGAGTTCATGGTGGAGATTTTGCAGCTAATTTCTTTACAGATGAAATTTCCTGTTACGAAATGACATATTCTTTTTCACTATATGATTGATGAAAGAGTTTTTCTTGGCTTCCCTAAAAATTTTGATAATCTCTGTAAAATATATCCGCCCAAGATAAAAGATGTAATTGGGAATGATAAATTCCCTTTATATAAAAGAATTCTTACCTTGTCTCAAGAGGAGATAGAGGACGAATTCACTGAGAAAGGGTTAGATTTAGCCAATATGTTGTCACCTTTTGAAACATTATTTACCAATGCTTATAACAATGAAGAAATGCGACAACTGACCAATGACGCTTTTTTCTTTTTTATTCATGAACCAATAATGCTTCTTTATGAGCAGAAAAAAATTATTATTGGGGACATTGAAAAAGTTTTGAAAAAAATTGAAAAAATTGATGATTTGAAGATTATTGATGATTCTAATTTTTTCAATTTTCAGAATGAAGTGCGCGCGATGCTTGGTGAAAAGAAAATTGACCCTCCCAATCCGAATGAGGATCCGCGCCTAAAAAGGATGAAGGCCAAAGCTCGTTATCGTGATAGAGTGAAAGCAAAATCAGGAAAAGGTCTCCAATTAGGTTCATCACTGGCTTCACTTTGTTGTATGGGTTTTGGACTAAATCCACTTTCTCTTGGAGAGTTGAGTTATGCTTCAGTTCCAATTTTGATACGTTACTATCAAGAAAAAGAAAAATATCAACTTGATGTTGATAGCTTACTTGCTGGCGCTGATGCTAAAAAAGTAAAACCCAAATATTGGGTTAGAAACATTGATATGGATGAATAAATTTTTTATAGGAGGCTATAAAATGGCTGATATTCTAAGTCGTTACGGTATCAAGGAAGTTTGTGACTTCACTTTGTATGATATCAATGACGACGGTTCTATTGGCGCCCCTGCGCTATATCTGGATTGAAAGAGTAGTCCAGAATAAATCGCGTGAATTGCTGGAAACCCCTAAAAACCTAAGGAGGTATTGAACTTGAAACAAAGTGAGAATGGGCAATCAGCAGCCAAGCTTGAATGGCGGATAATTGCTGAAGATACAAATTATATGATTTCAAATACAGGTTTAGTAAAAAGAATTCAAACTAATCACATTTTGTCTTTTGGTAATAAGAAAAGATATTATACAGTGGCTCTACATAGTAATGGCGTTCGTAAAGATAGATACGTTCATAGACTTGTAGCTTTGGCTTTTCTTCCGAATCCAAATAATTTACCTTATGTAAATCATCTTGACCATAATATTCATAATAATAAAGTAGAAAATTTAGAATGGTGTACAACTTCTGAAAATGCTCGACATTCATATGAGAGTGGGAGACGAGTAATTGAATATCAAACGGTGAGAAAAGACATACAAAGAAAGATGACTGATAAAGTAAAAAAACCCGTTGTTCAATATGATTTAGACATGAATTATATTGCTTCTTTTGAAAGTGCAGCAGAAGCTGCTCGACAAACAAATGTGAATAACAGAGGTATTTCTTTTGTTTGCAAAGGGAAAAGAAAAACAGCTGGAGGGTTTATTTGGAGATTTCAAGAAGGTTCAACGACTAAGCGCTCAGAAAATCCAACTGAGACAGCGCGCGACTCTGAAACAAGAGATGATATAGTCTAATCTCAAACGAAAGTTTGAGCTTCACAATGAAGGTTTATAAGAATTGGCTTATAAATAAATATCGATGACTCTAAAAATTTCAACCGTCGAGCAAACAGCTGATAGCACTTCTGCTCGTGGCGGCAAGGGTAATAGCGAATTGGTTATGTGGGATTTTGGTCGTGAAATCACCCTAAACCTTCAGGATGCTCTTTTCTCTGCTAAATCTATGGCAATCATGTTTGGTGATGCTGATGGTGCTTCTGCTCCTGCTAGTGGTTCTGTGCTTCGTACTTGGAACCTAACTAAGCTTGGCACTCTTAGCGCTGCTCCTACTCAGCTAGATCTAGGCCTTGGTAAGAAACATACTGTTTCTACTAGCGCTGTTTATTATACGGCTACTGGCTCTTCTAGCTCTGAATGGAGTGCTGACGCTGTGTATATCACTGACAAGGTTACTACCAAGGACCATACTGAAATTGTTATTAATGCTGAGACGTTCCCCGGAACTTATGCATGTATTGGCGACACTTACTGCCGCAGTGAAGATACTGGTAATGATAGCTTCTTCCAAATTCAAATTCCAAAGGCAAAGATGCTTTCTGACGTTACTCTAACAATGGAAGCTGAGGGCGACCCCACTGTCTTTGATATGCAGATGAAGGTTCTCCGTCCAAAGAACGGCGAAATGATGAAGCTAGTCAAGTATGATATCTAAAATCTGAATAGAGAAAATAGGGCGGTGGAGGTTGGCCTCCATCGCTCTTTTTTGGAGGATAAAATGGTAGATTTATTTTCTTTCAAGGAATTAGAGCCATGCTATTTGAAAGCTACTTATCCTATAGAGATTGGGAATAGAAAAATTGAAAAAGGAGAAGTTCTTGCTACTTTTGATAAAATTCAAATTGGAGCTTTGAAAGAAGTAAAAAATTTTGTAGCTGCACGAGGTGGCTTTGATAATCGTGCACATGTCTATTGGGAAACAACAAAAGAACTTCCTCTTTCATTTTCTCAAGGAGTCTTTTCAAAAACTCAGCTGGCTCTTCTGATGAACTCAAAATTGGTGGACTTTCAGAAAGATGACCCTATTCCAGTCTTGTTTAGCGAGAAAATAGAAAGTGATGAGAATGGAGAGTTCAATCTAAAAGAAATTCCAATAAGACTCTTCTTATATGAAGAAAAAACTGGAGAAAAAATTTCTTTTGGGTTGGATGGAAAAAGAGTAAAAATTGAAAATCCATATACAGAAGTGGTAGCGCAATATACCTATAATTATATGGATGGTGCTTCTCAAGTTCAGTTGGGTAAGCGTTTATTGACTGGCTTTGTGGAACTTGAAGCTAGAACTAGAGTAAAGGACGATACAACCGGGCAAGTTGTAACTGGACTTTTCAAAATTCCAAAGTTGAAACTAATGTCTGATTTATCTATTCGGCTGGGCGCGCAAGCTACACCGGTGGTTGCTAATTTCTCGGCGGTAGGCGTTCCAGTGGGTTCAAAAGGGAGTTCTTATGTAGGAGAATTCTATATTTTGAGTAATGATATAGATAGTGATTTCTAAGTGATATCAGCATTAGTTTTCCGCTAATGCTGATTTTTTATGTGGGAGGGAGAAATGGCAGAAAAAAGAGTAATACAAATTGCCTTTGATGGCAATATAGAAAAAGTATCTTCTAAAATTCAGACCATTCAAAATGAACTTAGTAAGCTAAGTCTAGGTAAAGGCTTAAATCGTGAATTTGAAGATACTTTTTCTTCTTTGATGAGCGAACTAAAAAAGCTTCAAGGTTTGACAGATGGTAATAAAGTAGATTTTGTTGATGTAAAAAAAGTTGAGAAAAGCACCGATGCTATTGATAGACTTTATGATAGGCTGTCTCGTCTTGCAAGTTCTTCTGGAGTGAATAGTTCGCTTCTCAAAAATGATAAGAAGGCAATTGATGCACTGACTAGCGCGCGAACGAAATACAATTCGGTTACAGTAGCGGGACTAAAGGAGCAGCAACGTCTTCAAAAAGATTTAGCTAATGCTCAAGAAAAAACAAACTCTAAAGCTGAAAGGGCGCAATTTATTGATAATTTACGCGAACAAACTACTAATGCGTTACTAAACGCGCAGAAGGAACTGGCTTCATTAGAAGCTCAATTGCGTGCAAAAGGCGGAAATAATCCAACTAAATACCTAAAAACAGATGAAGATGGTAATGTAGTTAGTGCGGATAAGCGAACTTCTCTTGGAAAGCAATACAACGCACTAAAGGAACAGTTACCTCAGTTAGAAGCAGCGGCGAAAAGTGCCGAAAAGGCTGTTAAGCCAAGTTTTGCACAAATTGAAGAAGAAGCAAAAAAGATTGCTGATGGAATTGATAAAGCGAAGAAAGCTCTTAGTGATTTCAATAACACGCGGCCGCAGAAACAAGCAAAAGCTTTTGGAGAGGTACGCCAAGAACTTGAAAAGATTAGCGGTATTGATTGGAAATCTCTTGGTATTGACCTCAGTAGTATCAATAATATTGATGAACTGAATAATAAGCTCTCAACTCTTTCTAGCGACGCAGGTGTCCGCGCGCAACAGGTTCTTGAAAATATCCGGAATGCTAGTTCTGAAGGAGCTGAACCGCTTAGGACGTTAGGAAGAAATGCTCAAACAGCAGGACAGGATTTACAAGAGCTAACTGACCGAGATAGAGATATTCAACGTCTAACTTATCAATTAAAGAATTTCTTTTCAATTTCAAATTCTGTTCAATTGTTCAAACGAGCTGTTCGTTCTGCTTTTGAAACGGTAAAAGAACTTGATAGTGCAATGACTGAAATCGCGGTTGTTTCTGATTTCTCCGTGGGAGATATGTGGGAGAAACTACCGCAATTTACTGCACAGGCTAATGAGCTTGGTGTTGCAATAAAAGATACATATAATGCAACCACCCTCTTTGTTGAACAAGGTTTGGATTTACAGCATTCCATGGAGCTGTCTAATGAGACTTTGAAGATGGCCCGTATTGCTGGAATGAATGCAGCTGATGCTACTGATGCAATGACAAGTGCCTTGCGCGGTTTTAATATGGAGTTGGATAGGGCGTCAGCAATGAGAGTAAATGACGTTTATTCAGAGCTTGCGGCTATGTCGGCTTCTGATGTTCAAGAGCTTTCTACTGCTATGTCAAAAACCGCTTCTATCGCCCATAGTGTAAACATGGAATTTGAAACAACCTCGGCTTTTCTTGCACAGGGTATTGAAAGTACTCGCGAAAGTGCAGAAACTATTGGTTCAGCCCTTCGTACAGTAATCGCGCGTTTTTCAGAAGTCAAATCTCTTTATTCAAAAGGTGAAATTACTGGTACTGATGAAAATGGTGAAGAAGTCAATGTAAATAAAATTCAAAAGGCTTTACGCGCGGCTGGAATTGATATGACAAAATTCTTCACTGGAGAAGAAGGACTCGACCAAGTTTTCTTGGAGTTGTCTAAGAAATGGGATAGTTTAGATGTAACGGTACAGCGATATTTGCAAAAGTATCTATAACCTATTGAATTGCGGGAAATTCCTTAGAGCTTTAGCAACCAAACATGAATGGTAACATATCATGTGGCGAGGGTAATGACTAAGGTATGGTAAAATCGCTAAAGATTGGAAAATCCGCAGCCAAGACACATAATTTGCTTTTCTTCTATTTTATGGTATAATGAAAATAGGAGGAATGATATAATGAAACAAATTTATTTAGATAATGAACCAACTCCTTTTTATATTACAGAAGGTGGGGCGTTATGGAGAGAAGATACTAATCATTGGTATAAGCCTTTTGATAATGGTGGCTATCTTAGTTATCATCTAAAATGGAAGAATAAAACTTATCCAAGACGTATTCATCGTTTAGTGGCGGAAGCATATTTGCCAAATCCAAATAATTTACCTTTTGTTCATCATAAAGACCATAATCGCTATAATAATTGTGTAGACAATTTGGCTTGGGTATCTATCCAAGAAAATAATGAAGATAAATTAGAAAGGAAGAATCAAGAACAACACATAAATGAAAAAATAGATTTTGAAAAAGAAGAGTGGAAACAGTATTTAGAAACTGACTTTTGGGTTAGTAATATGGGCCGAGTAAAAAATAAAAGAACTGGGAACGTCTTAAAAGGCAGTATTCTTCTTACTGGATATATTAGATATGGTCTAAGAATTGATAAAAAGTTACGTTATTTTAACGGTCATAACCTTGTTTGGCTAGTGTGGAAAGGTAAACAAGAAGGGGTTATAAATCATATAAATGGTGATAAGTTAGATAATAGATTATCAAATCTCGAAGATGTTTCTCAATCAGAAAATCTAATAAAAGCTAATATTCCCAATCGGATGCCAGTTTGTAATAGTTTGGAGCCAGGTGGAGAAATTATAAAGATTTTTCCTTCACAGGGGCAAGCAGCAAAGTATTACAACATAAATTCTGGGACATTGAATAAAGCCATTTATAATAAAAGATGGCGTGCGGGTGGTTTTTATTGGAGAAAAGTGGAAGAAAATGATTATGTGTAAGGTTCAACGACTACTCTATATCGGATAACGATGGAGGTAGAGACATCGCGTCTCGAAGTGGTAGGACAGATTTGAAAAAGAATCTGGTGATATAGTCTATTCCTTTGTGAAAGCAAAGGTAGTAAAGATTAGCACCGTTGCGGCCGGAAGCAGGCGAACGAAAAGCTGCCCGCTTCTTTCTGCGGCTTAATAATACAGATAAATAAATATCCTCTTAATTGCGGGAATATCTATCAACTTTTCAATAACCAAGCATAAATAGTAATATTTATGTGGCGAGGGTAACGACTAAGGTATGGTAAAATCATTGAAAAGGGACAATCCGCAACGAAGCTCCCATATTGAGGGAGAACGCTCACAGACTATCGAAAGTGATAAGGCGGCTGGAATGTTGCGCGAAGCGAGTAGAGTAGAGAAATCGAAAGAGAGGACTTCTTTTAGAAGAAAATATAGTCGATAGTATAAAATAGCTATTTTTATATTAGAACAAAGTCGTTTTATTTCTATGATTAATAACTATTCTCGCACTATGGAGCTAGTCAACGCAGCAAATAACAGTGCGGGGGCAAGCCAAGAACAATACGAAAAAACTCTTGAAAGTCTTGAGACAAAACTTGCCAAGCTAAAAAATGCCTGGGACGAGTTTGTCATGGGACTCTCAAATAACGAAGTTATAAAAACCGCAGTAGACGCTCTAACAAGTCTATTACAAACAATCAATAAAATTATTGATTCCTTATCTGGAGGGAATGGTCTAGTAAAATCCGTTCTTTCTATCGGTGCGGCAATTGGTGGTCTAAAACTAGGAAAGTCTGTCATTAGCTCGCTTATTGGTAATATGGTAAGCAACCGAGAAGGCGGTATTCTTTCCAATCTATTTGGGACAAAAGCCACTCAGCAAAAAGCTGGACTTCAAACGGGGAAAAATTTTCTTGCTGGGCTTTCGGATGCAATAAAAAATAAAAGTCTTCCAAAAACAGACTATTTTATTTCAGACTTTTCAAAAAATTTGACAAGTGTTTTCAAAAGTAGTGAGTGGCATTTTGACTTTTCAAATGCTAAACCTGAGGGTTTAGACCAATTCAAAAAGAATATTATGGCCCCTCTAACAGAGGGCGATGCTGCGTCACAAGCTCTTGCAACACAATTTTCTTCTCTTTGGGATACAAAACAATATAATGAAGCAATAGCTACTCTTGAGAAAGCTGGAATTCAGATAAAATTGACTGGCGAAGAAGCCCAACAAATGGGCGTTTCTGTGTCAAAAACCGATAAAGATTTTAGGACCATGGCTGTCGCCGCAGGAGTAGCAGTTAGCGCTTTGATGGCTTTGGCTAGTGCTTTTGACAATAGCGGAAATGAGAAAATAGCTACTATTATTCGTAGTATCGCTACGGCTTTAGCTGGTCTAATTCCTATCATTACAATGGTTCAGATAGCTATGGTCACAGGAGCTGAAAGTATATCTGTTGCTATAGAAAATATTCCTATTATTGGCTGGATTGCTGCAATCATTTCTGCTGTAATCTCTCTTATTCAAATTTTTGCACAGTTCGCGCCGGAGTCGAAAGCTGATAAAGCAGAACGATTGGCAGAGCAAACGCAAAAGGCAGCAGAAGCTGCGCAGGCAGCACAACAAGCATATTCTGATTTGGCAAACAGCTTTGATAAATACGGAGAAGCTGTTGATAAAATCAATGAGCTGACAATTGGTACTACTGAATGGAAAAATTCGCTACTTGAAGTAAATAATCAGGTTTTGGAACTTTTGGATAAGTACCCTCAATTGTCATCTTATTTGACTTCTGAAAATGGCGTATTAGGATTTTCAGAGGAAGGCATTCAGAAAGCTACAGACCTCGCGCGAGAGCAAGCCCGTAGAGCTCAAGCTTTAGCTGTTACAAGTCAATATGCCGAGACAACCAACCAGAGAAGAACTACTCAAGAAAAATATCAACAAAACTTCTGGTCTTATGACCAATATACTGGTAATGTTATCACAGACCCCGAAGCAGCGAAAGCTTTTTCAAATTATCTCAAAGAAAATCCAGATATGACAGCCGAAGATTTTCGGACTTTGGCTGGAGGCGCAGGGGAAGAACTCTCCAAATTGGCTAATATTACTGGCCTTACTGTCAATCAAATGGCGGATTTAGTAGATATTACTCGTTCTTATAATAAAGATATGGTAGCTTATGGTCTTCAAGAAGAAAATTACCGTAATGCTTTAGGAGTTTTAGCGGGGGATGTTTCTTCTAATAAACGTTGGAGTATGGTTACTCAAATGTTTAACCTGGATGAGATTGCTTCTGAAATAGACGCCGCGCGTGATAAATTGGATACGACAATTTCTAAAATGGCTCGTGACTTGAAAGATCAAGGTTATACAAGTATTATGGATTTGACCGGAAGTGACGCCACTTACCGTCAAGTTTATGAAGCCATTACAGGTCAAAGTTCAGAGGGCGTTGATATTGACAGTATAAAGGATTATATAGCTCAATTCCAAGTTTTAAATGGCCAAGTTGAAGAAGCTATTCCAATTCTAAATAAGTTGACATCAATGAAAAATCAAGGTCTAGCTGATGAAATCGCTGGACGAATTGCTGGTGGAACTGGTCTAACGCGAACTCAAGCAGAAAAGCCACTTACAAAAGCTGACTTACAGGAAATGGCATCTCAAATGGGATATGCTAATGATGATGAAATGGCAAAAGCTTTAGGGTTTGATGATTGGACGGCTCTTTTCAATCAGTGGTCACAGGACGCTGCTTCAATTGCTTCACAGTTTGAGGAAAAGGAAGCAACTGCTGCCAGTGTTATTGGTCAAAACCAAGTAGAAAAAGCAAGCTCTTTGATGGGAGATAAAGACTTCCAAACCTACTCTAGCTATCTTGAACAATTAGCTACTCTTTATGCTAAAGCGGGGGAAAATGGCGCGCAAGCGGTTGATTTATTCCAAAGTTCTCTTGAAGCTTTGATTTCTAATAATCCTCAGTATGAGAAAGAAATCAAAGATATTATTGGAATGACCGATCTTTCTGACTATGATAGTGTCGAAGCAGCAATTTCTGATATAAAAGAACTTATTCCTGGAGTTGGAGACGAACTCAATAATTTTGAGACAGCTCTTATTCAACTAGGTAAAGCCACTAAAAAAGTCAACTTGAAAACTACAATGTCTGATTTGACTTCGATGTTAGACTTAGCAGATGAGATTTCTTCTCGCTCTCGTTCCGAAGGCATTACTCAAGACGAACTAGAACAAATTGTATCTAGTGGTGCTGCTGACTATTCTGATTTTATGTTTACAGGTCAGGAATTTATTCCAGTGACTTCTACTATGGACGACCTGGCCGAAGCAGTGCGCGCGAACACTCAAGCCGCTATTGAAAATACTTTAGCGCTTTTGAAGCAAGCAATTAGTGAGGGCGAATATGTTGAAGAAATGTTCAATCAAGAGGAATCTTGGAAAGGGATTTCTGACGAGCAAAAAAATCGAATTCTAAGCGGAGAAGCTAGTGCGACGCTTGATGCGAATGTAATTCGAGATGTTCTTCAATTAGACAAGAGTGCCTCTACGGAAGAGGTCATGTCTAAATATCGCGCCTACATGCCAGATTATTTGAATTTAGCTGATAATCGTTCTCAAGCAGAAAATTATCAAAACTATATGAACCAGGCAGCCGCTTGGAACATCGACGCACAAAATCTCCTGCTACAAGGGAATACAGATGTTCTTGATGATATTGTCAACGCGCGCGAGTTGAGTGGAACTATTGAAAAACTAACGGATGATTATGAAGCCAATACAGAAAATGGCGAAGCTAATTCCGACATGATGAAAACTCAAGGTGTTCGGTATACAGAGAACGAGAAAAAAATCAAAAAACTTTGTGAAGGTATTGAAGACGTAAAGGATGCTTTTGACAAAGGAACTGAAGCTTTAGCCAATGGTGAGACTCCTGCTGATGATTATTGGCAAGCTCTTTCTAAAATTGAGAGTAAAGGACGCCAAGTCTTTGGCGAGAATTTTACTCAAGACTTCATTCAACAGAATGCTGATTTGATTTCTCAGCTGACCGAAGGCGGAGAAGTTGGCGAACAAGCTTTTATTTCCCTTCAACAGAAAATTTCTGAAGCTACTCAGAAAGCGGTTGAGGATTTGACTTATTTTGATACTAATCTCCAGCAAGTTAGAAGTGCGCTTGACGGGTTAGATGGAGTAAAAGCCGAGTTCAAGGTCAATGGCACTGCTGATGTATCTCAATTAGTTCAACAACTAATCCTTGCTGGTAACACAGCGGCTGAGGCCGCGCGGATTGTTGAGTCTTTGACAGGTTCAACTGTTACTTATACTGTTGATTGGCAGTGGGTTACTCTTCCTACTTCGTTAGCAATGAGTTCCACTTATGCCGGTCTTGAGAAGGCAGGCGCGAGTGGCGGTTTTACTTCTGTAAAAATTCCTAAAGTTATTCAGGCAGTTGGCACAAAAAATAATTATAGCGGCTCTGGATACTCCGGTTCTTCTAGCGGAGGCGGCGGAGGAGGAGGAAGTTCTTCTAAAGATACCGTTTGGGAGAATCCTTATGATAAGCTTTATAATTTGACGGAGCAAATCAATGAGGCTCTACGTCAGCGCGAAAAACTTGAAAGAGAGTATGACAGAATTCTTGAGCGCAGAGGTTCAACTTTCAAAGAACTTCGTGCGAACTACAATGCTCAAGTCAAGTCTCTTGAAGAAGAAATCAAACTCCAAGAAAAACTGCGTGCGGGTCGTAAGGGACAGCTTGATGCGATTAGTAATGAAAAATATACGGATAGCGAAGGAAATCGTAAGACGTTCGCGCAGACCGGAGCAACAAAATATGCACGATATGACCAAAGTCTAAATCGTATTATTATTGATTGGGATGCTATTGATATGATTACTGATGATGACCTTGGTTCTGCTGTCGAGGCTTATGTCAGTCGGTTAGAAGAACTTCAAGACCAATTTGAAACAACAGATGAAACAATTGAAGATATGAAAGATACTCTTGATGAGTTACGCAAAAGTCAAATGTCTGATTATCTTGATTTTGAACAAAGTGTCTATGACGCTCTTGTAAATGCTCAACAGAAGCTTATTGACGAGTATCAATCTCTATCTGATAGTATTGCTGATTCAAATTCTAAAATTTTGGAAAATCTTCAAGAAAGTATTGATTTAGAGCGTCAAATTCGAGATAATACAAAAACAGAAGAAGATATCAATGAGAAAGAAGCTCGTTTAGCTTTCTTGCGACGTGATACTTCAAACGCCAACGCTTTAGAAATCAAAAAATTGGAAGAGGAATTGAGCGACGCTAGGGAAGATTATTCTGATAGTTTAGTTGACCAACAGCTTGAACGCCTTACTCAACAAAATCAAGATGCACAAGAAGCACGTGAAAAGCAAATTGAACTTATGCAAGCTCAACTTGATTATGCTTCTGAGAATGGCGAATTCTGGAATAGAGCATATGAATTGATAAATGAAGGCTTCGCGGCAGATGGTTCTCTCAATCAAGCAGCTCAATTATGGGAACTCCTCAAAGCTGATGAAGGCTGGAATGGTCTAAGCAAATTTGGCCAGCTGAATTGGCAAGAAGAAATTTCTAAGGCGATTATCGCTGCCAGCCAAGGCTATGCTAACTGGAACATGTATAAAGCTGAACAAGTGGACAAGTCTTTGGTTCTACCAGATGGAACTCTATTGACTTATGATGGGAAGCAATGGAAAGATAGTAATGGCAATGTTTATAATGGAATTGATTTTGATTCTAATAAAAATCAATTTACCTATGGTTCAATTGACTATGCTACACCATCAGCACCAGGAGGCGGCAGTACTGGTTCATCTAGCAGAGCTGAGAAGAAAGAAATTTCTGTCGGCAGCACATTCAATGCCACCGGCGCTCCTATTTATCCGTATCCAGGCGGTTCAGCTCAACGACAATATTTTGCTAATGATCCTTACTATGTAGCAATTGGGGAATCTGGCGATTATTGGCTTGCTCGTTGGCATGGAGCTTCTTCTGGCTCAACTGGTTGGTTCAAGAAAACAGATGTAAAAGCATATAGGACTGGTGGCTTAGCTGATTTCACCGGGCCCGCTTGGCTTGATGGAACAAAATCTCATCCAGAATTAGTTCTCAATGCTAAAGATACTCAAAACTTCCTCATTCTCAGGGATATTTTGAGTTCTGCTGTCAAAAATGCTGGAACTTCAAATAATGGCGGAGATAATTATTATGATATAAACATTTCTGTTGATGAAATTGCTTCTGATTATGATGTTGACCAACTCGCGCGCCGTGTCAAGGAACAAATTGTAGAAGACAGCATTTATCGTAATGTCAACACAATAAGTTTTATCAGATAAATCGAGGCAACCAAGGATAAAGCAACTTATAAAAAGATTGAGTAAAGGAGGAAAAATAGATGGGCGTTTTAGGTGGAGACTTCATTGGCTTCTCTTTTGATGGTCATCATTCCTCCGACCTTGGGATTATGAGAGTAAGTGATGGAAGCAGGTATGCTGATTACCTGCTTCCCACTTCTCAGGATTTGACGGTCCAAGTTCCAGGCGGAGATGGAACCTACTATTTTGGTTCGTATGACACATCAAAAGTTTTTTCTATTTCTATTGCCTTTGATAGTCTAAAGGAAGAACAAATTAGTAACCTCCGAAAGATTTTTGGAGAAAAAAAGATTGGCAAGCTTATATTTGATGAAATGCCATATAAATATTATATGGTAAAAATTACAGGCCAGCCGCAATTGAAATATATTTGCTTTGGAAAAACTGGGCAAGAACGCATTTATAAAGGCGAAGGTACAATTCAATTTACTGCTTATTATCCTTATGCCAAGAGCACCGCACTTTTTCTTGGTGCTACTAATCTTACATCACTTGAAAATAAGGACGAATGGGCTGCGGCAAGTCGCTTACCACAAACCGCGCCGACTTTGACTGGTAGTTCAATCCCTGTTTATAACGTTGGCGACCTACCAATGGACTGGCGCGCGCGGTATATATTCCCTAATGTCCCAACTGACATTTATATGGATGGGGTTGGAATGCTAAAATTTTCAGCCATTGCCAAGCAAGGTAGCGATGAATTTATTGAGGTAAATTCAAAAACAAACCTGATAGAAGGTTTGGATACAAATGGAGAAAAGACTGGAAATATTTATAATAAATTCATGACCGGCGGAACTTTTTTCAAAATTCCTCCTATGGCAAGTGAGTCAGAGAAAAAGAATTTTATTTCGGTTGGCACTTCTTCTTGTTGGAAATTACTATACGACTATATCTATTACTAAGGAGGTTTGAATGAAAAAAGATATTTATCAAATCTCTTTATGGGAAGATTATGTAGTTCCGGCAACTAATACTGTCCCAGAGCATTATGAAGAACAGCTTCTAGGCATTATTGGCTCCGATACGATGACAGCAGAATATCGTGTAATAGAGCCAAAGTTGATTCAAAATATCAACGGAACAAATATTCTTACTTTCAAAGTCTACTATACCTATATTGATACAGAGACCGGAGAGCGTCAAGATAATCCTTTTATAAAACTTCTAGTAAACGAACGGAAAGTAAAGTGTTTATGGAAAGGACAATGGTATGACTTCGTAATCAAGTCAATTCAAGAAGATAGCTCTGGTAAATCAATTACTTATACTTGTAAAGACTTATATATAAATGAGTTGAGTAAAACTGGTTTCAACTTAGAATTTGATAATGAGCTTGAGAATAATCAAGGAACGGCGCAGGAATTAGGAGCAAAAATATTAGAAGGCACAGACTGGCAAGTAGCGTCTGAAGGACAGGATATTGTTCAACAGACAATTGAAGAACCACTTTTTTTAGTCCAAATTCAAACTGCCATTACGGTCTATAAGAGTAATGGAAAAGACACATATGAAATTCCTTCTAGTAAAAAAATACTTGTGCCATATTCTGTTACTCAAACTCCTTATCCTCAAATTTTTCAATTCTTCTATGACGAAGATGAAAATTATGCCAAATATCAAGAAGATAATAGTGTTCATCTTACCGGATTAGATTGTTCATTACTCAAAAATCCAATTTATTCTGTAACAGACGATGGAACTTTTACTCTAAAATTTGGAACCACTACCGTTCTAACAATTCCAAACACTCAACCATTATCAGATTGGCGTGCTGATAGACCAATCCGCGCGCCACTACAAGAGTATAGTTCTCTAGTTGGCAGATATTGTTATGTCTATAAAGGATACGCCGGAAAGAAAATTTATAAATATATTACTACAGAATATAACGACCCAACAGTGGTTTTGAATTTAGTTGTCAATAATAAAGAGTTCAAGGACACTACAGGTTGGATTGGTGAGGGGATGAGTTGGCAACTTTACCCTCCTTATACAGACATTAGTAATATAGAGTCCTATAGTGCTACTACCTATTTGGGTCTTCAAGGCGGAAAGACTATCTATAATGCCGGCCTTCAAAAATCTTCCATGTATATTGAAGGTGGGTTTCAGAAAGGCGAAAAATACATTTTCCGCGTGAAGGGGTATCAGACACTTGGTGGCACAAAACTAACAACTAATTATCACATAGACCCCAAAGTCTGTTCTCATGATAATAGCTTTACTCCATTAGCAACTTCTGATGCTAATTATATCAATTACTTTGACGTTGGAACGGCAATTCAAAATGGTGATTGGATTGAGTATCCAATGACTTGCCAGGTTTCAATCCCTCGCTCTAAAATTACAACCTCAAATATTGGTTTATTTATTACTCCTGTTATTAGCTGTTGGATTGAAGAATTTCAGTTCTTCAAAGAAGTCTATGGCAAAGATAGTGATGGCAATTCTACAAGAATAAATCCAGGCGAGATGGATAAAAATAGTATTGCAACTGAAGTTTATTGCTATTTTGACTCCGCTACAACAGTGCTTGATGAGAAAGATATAGAATATCTTTGGAAGGCTACCTCTGACTGGTCTGGGAGTAGCGCGCCAGAACCTCAATATTCTATTGACGCAGATGGTAATTATACTTACGAAAAAATTCGTAGTATTACTGGAAAAAATTCGAATCGTTTCAATCTTTTACAATCTGTTGCCGAGACTTTTGAGTGTTGGGTTCGTTTTGAAATAAAGCATAATGAGAATACGGGTAAAATTCTTTATGAAGATGGAAAACCGCAAAAATTTGTTTATTTCAAAAATGAAGTGGGAGAAGAAAACGGATGCGGATTCGTTTATGGAATTGACTTAAAAACAATTTCTCGTTCTATCAATTCAGACCAAATCACTTCAAAAGTTGTTGTTGTTCCTAATACCACTCAATATGCAGAAAACGGTGTGTGTGAAATAGCGCAATCAGAATACAACCCTTGTAAGGAGAACTTCATTCTCAATTTTGATTATTATATAAACCAAGGATTGTTAGATGGTGGAGCAGCAAATAAAGATTTGTGGCTTTCTTCAGCTTCTGGAGGTCTTGGATATTATCCTTCCCTCAAAGAAAAGAATGAAGAATATTATAAGTCTGTTGAAGAGAACGTCGCAAGAAAACTTGAACATGATAAACAGAATTCAACTCTTCAACTTTATCAGCAGTATTTGACTTCGACGACAGAACAGATTACTTCAACGAAGTCTGACATCGCTAGGTTGGCAGGTCTATCATCATATGATGCCGCGCGAGTTACTAGCTATGTGAAAGAACATCCTGGTTTTGAAAAGCTAGAGACTCTTATTGTTACTCTAAAAACTTTAGAAGGACAGAAGATAGATTATCAAGGAATCTATGGAAATCTAAAGAAAAGTGTTGACGCTCTTGAAAAAGCAATTGAAGCAGCAGAAGCCCGACAAACAAAGCTTTTGGAAGAAATAGATACGCTTCATAAAGCCTTTTATGAAAAGTATTCTCGTTTTATTCAAGAAGGTTCCTGGACCTCTCAAAACTACTTAGATGAGAATCTTTATTATCTGGATGCAAAGTCTGTAGCTTATACAAGCGCGCGCCCTCAAATTTCGTATAATATTTCTGTTCTAAGATTGAGCGCACTTGATGAATTCAAGAACAAAGTTTTTAGAATTGGTGATATAAGCTATATTGAAGACACTGAATTTTTTGGATATGCTTATATTGCCACCGAAAGTGGAAAAGTAAGAAGTCCTTATCGTGAGAAAGTTCTAATTAGTGAAATCACTTCTAACTTTGATAGCCCCGAAAAAGATAGCTTCAAAGTTCAAAATTACAAAACTCAATTTGAAGACCTTTTCCAGAGGATTACAGCTACGACTCAGTCTCTTCAATATTCAGTGGGTGAATACCAACGAGCCTCTGATGTAGTTGAAGGAACAGGTGTAATCAATAATGAGACGCTTCAATCGAGTATCGCGCGCAATGAACAGCTAATCTTCAGCTCTCAAAATAATACAATAGTCAAAGATGCTACAGGTTTGACAGTCATCGACGCGAGTAATCCATCTAATCAGACAAAAATTACCGCCGGTGGCCTTTTTATCACAACAGATGGCGGATTGACCTGGAAGAATGCTATTCGTGGTGAAGGTATTGCCACTCAGTATTTGACCGCGGGGGCAATCAATACAGAGAATATTACAATACTTGATGGCATCAATCCATCTTTTCGATGGGATAGCTATGGTATTACGGCCTATAAAAAGAATGTCTCAGATAACGGTATCTTACTTGGATATACTTCAAACCAATTTGTCCGATATGACCAGTATGGTATTTATGGCGTAAAGGATATTACAATCCAAGACGCTTCTGGTGAGTATAAACCTTCAAGTGAAGATCAGATTTGGAATGATGCTTCTTTCGGCCTGACTTGGAAGGGTTTCTTTCTAAAAAATAAATATGGCGCAGGTCTTGTCGAAATCTCTTCAGAAAAAGATATCAATATAAGTGATGGTACTAATGACCGTATTCGTATTGGCAAGCTCTCTGGAGATGGAACCACTGAGAATCCTTATACCTTTGGTATTAGAATAAATGATGCCACTGGCGCAATCGTCATGGAGACAAATAGTGATGGAACTCTTTGGCTCAAGGATAGTTTGAATGTAGAGACAACGGATAGTGGTCTAAAAGTAGCAATCGGTAAACTTGGAGAAAGAGATGATAGTGGTCTCGCGCAAGTTATAAATGCCAATGACGCTTTTATTGTCTACGAAGACGGGTCAGTCCGTGCCCTCAATGGTAACTTTACTGGTGTTATAAATGCTACAGATGGCTTTTTCAGTGGCGTTATCAATGCTACTGATGGTTCCTTTACTGGTATTATAAATGCGACTGGTGGTACAATTGGCTCCATTCAGATTACCAATGAAGGATTGACAGTAGGAAATGGTGGCTTTGAGATTACAAAGACTGGCGTAGACGGCACTATTGAAAAATTACTCTATGTCGATGACGAAGGTAATCTGAAAATTACTGGTGACTTAGAGGGTGCTGGTGGTTATTTTAGTGGAGAGCTCCGCGCGCCGACTGGTACAATTGGTGGCTTTGTAATTGAAGAAAATCTTTTATACTCTCTTGGGCAAGATGAGAATGGTTCACCAAACATAGTCTTAAAAGGAACCGAAGGCAAGATTGTTGCGCGCGACATTGAATTAGGTGTCGGCGCGGTTATCAAAGATTATATCAAGTTAGGTAACGCTTTTCTTCAAAATCCTGATATTCATGATAACAAATTTATTGAAATCAAAGATGAAAATGGCCAGCCAATTATTTCACTAACAGACACTGGAATTTTCACTCTTGGTTCTCTCGTTTTCAATGGTATCAATTCAACTATCAGTGGAAAGAATTGGGGAATTACTCCAGACGAGGCTCGTTTTGGAAATGTCATCGCTCAAGGTGGCACAATTGAGAATGTAATTTTCAAAACTTCTTCTATTCAAACTGTTGGTGGTCTTATGATTTTCAAACCAACAAGTCATGGAGTAGGAAAAGGGAATATTTTTACGCTTGATGAAGAAAATAGCTTTTTCCAAAAAGGAGATTTTGTTAGTATAACTTCTGTTGGAGAAAGAAGTTTTTCCATTGAGACTTATATTGTTAATAAAAATGGCTTAGAAGTTACTTTAGCAGATAATGTTGAAGGTGCAGAAGCAATTACAAAATTAGCTTCAGCTTCTTGGGCGGACGGTAAAGCTGTATCCCTATCAGACGAATTACTTATTGGTGTGAATCCAAATCCTGCTGGCCTTGGTAAAGATGCTCATCTATTTAGAAGTGGCTTTTCATTTATTGAGCCTGAGCTTGGCGAAGATGGTAAAACCCTAGAATATAATGCTCCAAGTCTTTTCTTGGGTAATCTTTCTTCTCTTGGCATTCAAAATGTTTCTGGCTTCGGTCTTTACAGTGATAATGTTTTTCTAAAGGGTACTTTGACAACAAAAACTGGTGCAGACACCTATGCTGGTATCAATACTTTGAGTGGAGTACTCTCTAATAAAGCACGCTTCACAACTCAAGGCAAAATTGTTATTTGGGCTGGTGCAAGTAATTTTGATGAAAGTTCTATCCAGAACGCTCCTTTTTTTGTAACTGATAATGGTAATTTATTTGCACGCCAAGGTGTGTTTGAAGGTTCGATTCTTACTAATTCAACAATTCAAGGTGCAGATATCTATGCTGCGCGCATTCATGGTGGAACTCAGGAAAGTGATGGTGTTGCAGCCCTGACTATCTATGATACCGCCGCAGGTATTATTTTCAAGAAGAATTTTGATGAAAATAATAAAGAGAATGGTGGTCAAGAAACCTTTAGAATTAGTGCTGATGGCTTCATTCAAAATGGAATTGAATTTATTTCCTTTGAAGATGAGGGCGTTCAATTTTCAGGCAATCGCGCGCGGATGGTTCAATTCCAAACTCAATTTGAAAATGCTTCTCTTATTATGAAAGGGACTTCTCTTTATAAGGGAATTTCGGTTGATAGTGGTAATACACAAGTTCTTTCAAAAATTGATTTTTCTACTGGAGATAAGGAACAAATTGATTTTATAGTAGGAGAGAGAATTGCTTCATTTACTAATGAAGAGGCAATTTTTGATAAGAAAACAGTTTTACGAGACAATGTTCTTATGGGAGACATAAATACTGTTTATGTTTCTTACCAAAAAGTTGCTAAGGGCTATGATGTTTATGTTTATACCAATGAGAATGTTGATGTAAGTTCGAATATTGTTGATATCGCAGTTGCAGGTTATGCGATTGCTGGATAAAAGGAGATATAAATGGCAACTACTGGTTATTTTGATGGCGCAAAGACGAGTAGGGGCTGGTATGCGCGCCTTGAGTGGTCATACACTCAAGGCACCTCTACCACTATTACCCTTACGTTGAAAGTGTATAATGGAACTGCGCCCTCTTATAATAATTTCACAAATTCTGCTTATTACATACTAGCTGGCAATAAAATATACAAAACTTTCAATTGGACTTCAGTTGGATGGAATACACTAGGAACGACCACAGTTGTGGTAGAGGGGTCTAAAACTTCTTATTCTGCTAGTGCGCAATGGGTAAGTGGAGTGACTTCAGCATATACTCCTGCATCACTATCTGTGAATGGAGTTATTACTTTCCCTGCCTGTACATCTAACGTAGGTGCGCCTTCTGGAGCTTATGTTAGAACTCCTTATTGGGATAAAGGTTCTATTATTCCTCCTACGACTACTAATATGACAGTGGCTTGGTGGCCAGCTTCTGACGGAAATGGAGGCAATACTGTTTCTTCATATAAAATTTATTTTCTAATTAGTTCCTCAGGAGCAGTTCCATCTGAAAGCAATTATTCCAAAGTATTTACAACAACAGACTTGACAAGAGAGGCTGATGGTTCAATTAGAAGGACTTTTAGCTTACCGGTATCAACTTCACAAAGAGGACAGACCATTCGTGCCGCTATTCAAGCAATTGGTTCTTTAGGAATGAATTCTGCGCTTGTGGCTTGCTCTACAGTGATAACTGTAAATAAGAAACCTTCCGCGCCGACTGGCCCAGTGTCTCTTTTATATAGTTCTACTTATACAGAATGTCATCCAGAAATTATTGTTGGCAATTCAAATGATGCTTCGCAAACGCCTACATTATATTATAGCTTAAATAATTCAACAACTAAAAATCAATATACTTCTTCAACAAAACTTCCTCTTATGGCTTCTTCGCAGTCTTATAACTTTTACACCTTTGATGGACTAGAATATAGCGATAGTTTTACTTGTGTTATTACAAAAAATATAAAACCGATATTATCCAACGTAACAGTGACGATTTCCGAGACAGCAGTCACAAAAAACAGTGCTTTTTCTACAAATTCTATATACGCGACAAAAATAAAAATTAGTGGTAATTCTTCTAAATCTAATGGTTACTTCAAAATCCAGCTAAAATATCAAAATTATGCAGCTTCGCCAACTTTATATAATAAAGCAGTCGAAATTCAAAGAATAGATGGAGGTATTTTGAAGAATAAAGAAATCTCTATTCTAAGCTATGTCCCTTATGGAATTAGTTATGGAGTTTCTTTAGTTTATAATGATGGAATAGAAAATTCTTCAGAAGTATTTATTGATACCATTCAGGGGAAAAAACTTTCAATTGCACCTTACCCAACACTTCAAAAGACATATAATCAGTTTGATTTTTCAAATATTAGTGGAACAAAAGAAAATGAATTTTGGAATAAAATTCGTTTTTGTTATACTTATGATAGCACGTTTGTAGGAGATAAAAGCAGATTTTTCTTATCTGGCAGTGCTCTTGAAGTATTAGACGTCCAAACTGGAGCAGATAATAACAAGAACTATATATATTATGATGCTACTTTTGCTGATACAATTCCTTCTGGCTCATATACTCTTAGTGCAGCGTTATATGACACGCGCCATCAAGATAGTTCAGTTACAGATATTACAAAGGTAGAGGCAAAAGCAATTTCTTCAATTTTGCCAATTTTGACTTCTTCTACTCAGTTAAATGTATATACTGGCGGCGCAAATGATACTTTTACAATTACTTTTACAAAGTTTTACGCAGACGGAGAAAGTCTTGAGGATTGGTCGATTACTTCTTTGAACTCAAGTGTCACTGCTTATTTTGTATATGAAGGAACTTACTATATAATTAGTGAGCCGGTAATAGCCGCAGCTGCTTCAGAAGATTTGGTTAGAATCACTTTCAAGAAAAGCACTGTTCCTGGAATATTTCAAAATTTTCCAAACAAAAATGGTTTATATGCGATGAATTGCGCGATAAAAATTGTAAATCTGTATGGTCGAGAATTTGATTTTATAGGAACTTCTTCGGTTGGCGTCAATTTCAATTCTAGTCCGACAATATCTTTTGAAAAAGCTAATGTAAAATATCAATATAATAATAGTAGTTATCCTCTCAATGATAATCCTATTAGAGAAACATTAGTTCTTTGCTTCTCTCCCACTATCAAAGGTTATAATAACTCTCAGATAAATTTCTTTATAGATGTTTCAAGAGCAACAAGCTCCGGCCCTTGGGATCTATTCACAAAAGGAACTTGTTTTAGAAGTGGTGAGCCATCTTATAATTCGCCTTCAGAGTTTAGTTCTTATGGGATCGGGCGTACTTCAATAAAAGAAATCACAGATAATAATGCTTGCTGGTTCAGAGTTAGAATAAATGACGGTTATAATAATGAAGTAACGAGCTCTGTTGTAGGTCCTTTTTCTCGCGCGAAACATATCGCTATGGATTTGACATTATCAGAATTACAGTATGCTTCAAATAAATTTACCTTCAATTATAAAATAAATGACTTGGGTCTAGCTCAAAGTTCTCTCACGGATGGAACAATAATAATTCAACATTCAGAAGGAGCCCTTCAAGAGCAAACTTCTGGCATCGCGTGGGTTCCACATAATTTTTCTTGGGTTTCTTTTATTTCTGGAAAATCTTCATCTGTCAGTTATTCAATGTCCGGAGATTTTGAATACGTTCGGGCTAAAATAACTACATTGTTTACGACAAATTATCCTTCGGGTCTTTCTATTACAACTAGAAAAATCTCTTATTCCAATAGCGATTTGGTTTATAACGTCACTCCAACTTTTGCTATAAGAAGGAACCAATTAGGAATAAATGTTGTTGAACCAACCGATTATGCTGATGGTGCTGTGGTTATTGGCGCGGCGACCGGTAAGAAAATGGTATATTTTTTGAGCGCAAACGGTATGGCTACCATTGATATGGAAAATCTTTCAATCAATAATTTTATTATTGATGGCGGCAGTTGGTAATTTGATTTTTCTTTTATTTTTTGATATAATAAACCAAAAGGAGATGATAAAATGAATCTAACAATGTCGCAAATTCTTGCTCTAAACGAGCAGAAAAAAGCTTTTGAAAAGCTTTCTTTACCAATCAAAACTTCATATAAACTTACAAAACTTTTTTCTTCGATTGACCAAGAAATAGATTTCTATACAAATAAAATGAAAGAAATTATTACAGCATATTCTCAGAAAGATGAGAACGGAGCCCCTATTTGGTCAGAGGATGGCACTTATATAAAAGTTATTCCAGAAAAAATGACTGAATGTCAATCCGAAGTTCTACAATTGAACGCATTGGAGATTGCGCCGCCTGATATTTCATTTTCTATTGAAGATTTTGGAGAAGTAAATTTATCACCAGAAAATCTTCAAGTGATTTTACCTTTTATCAGGGACTAATATAATAAAAGAGACTAAAGTTGTAGCTTTTCACCAAACTTGTTACAACTTTAGTCTCTTCTTTTTATTTTATCAATTCCTAAGCTTCTTATATATAGAAGGAGTAAAGGAGGAATAAAAATGGCAGGTTATAATCCTTATCAAACCAACTCTTATCAAGCGACACAGTTCTTTCCGCAACCACAGGGAAATGTTTATATAATAAATAATTCTATGGAAATAGCTAATATTCCTGTCGGTGGAGGGATTTCAGTAGCATTATGTCCTAGTGAAGCAATAATGTTTTTGAAATCAATGCAGAATGGAGCGCCAACACTTCTGGCATATACTCTAACTCCATGTGAAACTCGCGCTAATCAAACCTCTGATGAACGGGTGGCAGCTCTTGAAAAAGAAGTAGCTGAACTAAAAAAGCAGCTAAAAGGAGGAAAATTGAATAATGAACTCTAATCCATTACAAATGATGATACAAATGAGTCAAAAACAGCAACGACCTCAAAATCCGCCTATTGACCCTCAACGTTTTTGTCAGATGGCACCAAAATTGACAAAAGAAAACCTGCGAAATTACAACTGCCATCCATGCTGAAGGTGAAGCAACTCGTGCGCTAATCAACGCAAATACGATGCAAGACCTTCGCGACAAACTAGCCGACCGCGACCGAGACCTAATGAATGCGCAGTTCCAGCTTTCTCAACAGACTCAGAACGCTACTCTTATTGGGACGTTACGTCCATTTCCACAGCCTGCGTATATTACTTGCAGCCCTTATCAGTCAGTAGGTGGCACTTGCGGCTCTAGTTACAATTGCGGCTGCGGCATCTAACAGCTATTACCGAGAGTACAAATTCGTATCGGAGGTAATAAAATGATTGAAAGTTATACAAATACTTCTCAAACCATAGCGTCAGAAGGACTACTATCTTTCGCAACAAATGATGTCCTGACTGGTTGTACTGTGCTTCATTCTGCTGGTTCTACTTCGTTTACTCTAAAACGTCCAGGTTTTTACTATGTTTCTTTTACAGGTACTGGTGCTATTACTGGCACAACCGCTGGCGCAATTACTGTAAATTTACTGAAAAATGGTGTAGCTCTGCCAGGAGCAACAGCCACTCAAACATCAGCTTCGGCCACTGATATTCGTACAGTAAATTTTTCAAAAATTGTCCAAGTACTTCCTTCCTGTTGTGCCATAAATAACACTACCACTCTAACCTTCCAAAATGCGGGTTTAGATACTACTTATTCCAATGTCAATGTAGTAATTACAAAACTCGCATAAGGAGGTCCTGAAATGAAAAAATACAAAGCGCTTTATAAGGGAATGTATGACGATTTGAAAGATTCGGAAATGATGATTGATTATGCTTTTTGTATCCGAGAAGAAGGTGACAAAACTCTCGCGGATGAAATAGCAAAGTACGCGCAATATCGTCTTCAACATTTCTCTGATTTTCACAAATTATTTGAACAAGAAGTTTCGAAAGAAAAGGAAATTTCGATGGAAACTGTTCATAAATGTATGTGGGAAGAGGCTCATGAAGCTCTACAAGAATGGCATGATAAAATAGAAAGAAAAGTCAAATCTTATTGAAATTGGGAGAGGAGCTTCGGCTCCTCTCTTTTATTCCCATTGAACAATTTCTTTCTGAGGAAAGTTTCTATCAGAAACAAATTTTCCAATTCCAATGGCGTCCGCGCAGTCATCATTTACACTTACATCATACCATTGTTTTACTAGATTTTTCATTGAAGCTTTTCGGTCGCTTCTTGAGCGTCCCTTTACGCCACAGTGCGCGCGCCATGTATTCGTAGGACATACTTCAAATAAAATGTTGCGCGCGAAACATGTTTCCATCAAAATTCCTTGAAGGCGCGCGAGTGTTTGAAATGTTGTAACTCCATAATTCTGTTCATATTGAATTCCTTCAATGCCAACAAAATCAATCTCAAAAGTAGAAATAATTGACATCATCCATTCTTTTATGCGATGGTCACGCGCAATTTCATCTGTATTTTCAGGCGCATCGAAGTATCCATATTTTATCAATTTTTTATCTTCAAAGATTGAAAAGCCACTTCGTTTTGTTGCTTGGTCAAGTCCAAGAACACGAAAGCTTCCTTTTTTCTTTGGAATTGCTTCTAATTTTATTTCTTTATATGGGTTGTCTTTACAGAAAGGACATTCACGCCGCATACGAATTTTTTTCCATGGCGCAAATACTTGGTGCCCCTCTGAACACACAAATTCCATTATAGTATCAAGATTTTTATACTCTGTAGAAATGAGCTTCCAGCCGTCTTTTTCAATCTCGGCTTTTATGTCGTCTAGTTGTATCTTAGCCATTCACTCACTTCCGTTATTTACTTTAGATTGGTGGAGCCGAAACCTCCATTACCTCTTTCTGTATCATCAAGATTCTCAACTTGGAAAAGAACTGCCTTGGGAACTTCCATTAGAACAAGTTGCGCGAACTTCTCGCCTTTTCCAATTGTCATATCACCACCTTTAAGAATTGAGGTAATGATAGGGCGACCATTATCATCAAAATCATAAGTGATGTCCTTGATTGGAGGCTCAATATTTTCAATAATTACTTGAAGCTCCCCTCTAAATCCAGCATCAACCGTCCCAATTGAATTAGCAATTCTCATTTTTGTCTTGAGGGCGCGACCACTCTTTGGACGAATTTGAATTTCATAACCATTTGGAACAGCCACCTTGATGCCAGTTGGAATAAGCTTTGTTTCGCCGGGATGAATCACATAGTCATCCACTGCATAAACATCCATTCCACTATCATCGGGATGCGCATACTCAGGCATTTTTGCGTCTGGATGGCACTTTACAAAAGGAATTTGGATATAACGTTTTGCGATACCTTCTGTTTCACTAATAGCCGTATTGATGCCGCGCAGTAGCTTTTTGAGAAAATCTCGCTTTGGTGCAGTCAGGTCAGTAATTACATCAATTTCATTTACCAATTGGAGAAATTCGTCCTGGACGCTTTCTGCTGTAGAGCCAGTGGCATTGATAGACTGCGCAAGCATTAGGCGCGCGTTCGTAGTATTGAGACTACGAAGGAAACTATCCAGAATGCCAGGGGACACTAATTCAAATTGAGCATCATCCATTGATAACAGAACAGCAATAGCATCAATAGAATTTCCATCAAGACTATTTAGTTGAGAAAGCGCGTCGCGCACTTCTTCAACAACTTTTTTAGAATTTGGTTCTACGTTCATTCGGCCTCTTCACCCCACAGAGAGCAATATGTCATAATAACATTCCTCCAATTTTCAGTATTTTTATTTATAATAAGTAAAGGTATTTTCTTTTTTTGGAGATATTCTTTTTTCTTTTGGTCATATTTACTTTGTTTTTGGAAGCTATCTTCTCCACCATAAAATTCTATTTTCTTGTAATGTTGCGTCCCACAATATTCAATCATTCCAAGAATTTTTCTATCTTTAAAAATTGCAAAATCAAATCGTAAAGGTTTTTTATCTCCTATTAAGTCTGGAAAGCTATATTGGCGCTTAAAAGAAATATTATTTTCTATTAAAAATTGATTGATTTCTTCTTCTGGCCATGATAACAAACAGCCGCATGATTTAGTATTTCCTGAGCGTAAATAAATTCCAGGGACATCTTTCCAACGTCCACAATCACATTTACAGTGCCAAATGGCTTTTGGGCTTTTTGAGACTAATGAAATTACAGTTAGTTTACCGTATTTATTTCCTATTTCATTCTTAAAAGCTCTTTCAGAAGATTTTTCTCTTAATAAGCATCCACATGATTTTGCTGTTCCATTTTCTAAGCTATTTTGACGAATATCTTTTTCGTTTCCACAAGAGCACCTACAATGCCAATAGCTTTTTTTATCTCCTTTATTATGAGGAGTCCTATATAAAACAGTCAATCGACCGAATACTTTTCCTGTTTCATCAATAGCATCGGAACGCAAATATTTTAAAGAGCATTGTCTCCCACAAGTAGTGGCTTCGCCCTTCCGTAGGACGGGGCCTCTAACCACTTTAGTATTACCGCAGTCACATTTACAAAGCCATGCGGTTCGACCATTCTTATCTTTTGTCTTTTCAAGGACTGTTAAAAAACCATATCTGTTTCCAGTCTCGTCTATTAACTTTTGTCCCATTACTCAGACCAAAAATCATTATAAATGAAGGTTGCGCTAATCAAATAGCCTTCATCTACAATTTCTCCTTTACTCTTTTTTGTTTTATATTCATACCCTGCTTTCTTTAAGATAATGCCATCAGTCTTTGCTTGTTCTCTAAACCTTTCAATCATATTTTTGGCTTCATCTTCAGTATTTACTCGATATTTAGTTGTTGTTTCTAAGGTCATAAGTATTCTCCTTTTTATTTTCGTTATTAGCGCAATTGCAAACGCTTGCTTCATCAAAGGTTGTAATTTGAGGCTTAGAGCCAAAAAGTGGATTTGGATTAGAAACCAGATTGATAAAAGAAATTTTTTGAAGTTCTGTTTCAAGATAATTTAATCTTTTCGTGATTTCATCCATAGAAATAGATTCTGAAATCTTATTCCCTTTTTCCTTTTCATAGCAAATCAAATCTTTAGCATAAGGAAGTGTCTCAATCCACTTACAAAATTCTCTCCATTCCGGCAGCTTATGGCTACGACGCTGACGCCAGATATTCTTCAAACAACGGTAGTTTGTGGTAAGCCGCGCGGTAAGTTCAAAGCCAGGAGGAATATTATACAAAATTTCAAGATAAAGTTCTGTTTTCTGTTTCGAGAGACTTTGCTTTGCTTCCTCGTTTTGTCCTTTTAGCGCAGAAAGTCGGTTGTATTCATTGATTTTTCCTTGGACAATATCAATGATGCGTGAATCAACATATCTATTGCATTGTTCTTTTAGGGAAAATTTTGTGGCACAGTGCATAGTGGATTGTGAACTAACAAAAAATTTGAAGATATACCTCTCCATTTCAATCCACGCTTTATTAGAAAAGCGCAAGTCAAAACTAACGAGAATACCTGTAAGGAATTGGTCGTGCGCGCCAACCCAATCAGCGGCGTGAGATAGGTTCTTCGCTCGTTTTAGCGCGGCTTCTACTGTCTCTTCCCAATCGGTTGTAGTTCTCAAAGGATACCCTGAAGCATGAAGACTTTCTTCCAAGTCATAAATCTTTACATTTTCAACTCTCATCAAATAATTTTCTCCTTTACATAATCTCCACTTTCATTCAAATAATAAACTGTCTTTATTCCTAGGTCTCGTATCAGTCGCGCGCACGCCGCGCAGGGTCTGCTACAAGCTCTATCTCCATTTTTATGTTCTCTATAAACATAGATATTGACTTTATCCCATTCAATATCCTTTCCAATAAGAGGAGAAAGTGCAGCGACCTCTGCGTGTTCTCGCGCGATTGAATTCTCGTAGTCATCAAAATTTCGATAAATATTATAACGGTGCTGAAGAGGACGAGTCTTCTGGCTATTACAAGCAGAAGAAAGAATCCTGTTGCCACTGACAACAACCGCGCCGACCTTTGTCTGCTTGAAATCAGATAAATAACTGACTTCACGTGCGATATTGAAAAAGCGTTCTTCTTTATGCGTCATCAAACTAGTCCTCTTTACTCTTTATAAAAATATTATATCAAAAATTTTAGTTTTTTTCAAATTCTTGCTTTGCTTGTAGATAGCCATTCATATATGCGTCCTTCAACGCTTTTTGGATATTATTCCAAACCGTAGGGAAAAGGCACATCAGAACATACTCAAAAGTAATAGGAGTGTCATCTGTACATCTATCGAGAGTTATTAAAAGCTTCTCAATTTGCGATTTCTGGGTTGTGATTTGTTTTACTTCTTTACTTTCCATATCAGCCCTCTTTATATAGAATTGGCTTATTTTGTGTGAGGCTCTCTTTGACGTCAAGGACTCTTTGATTAGAGCTTCCACGCCATGCTAAACTAAGATCGCGCAGCTTATCATCATAACGCCCATCTACTAGAACATCGCAATTTTCCAAGAGATTATGCGTTTTATCGTTTTTCAATAATTCTTCAAACTGATGTCCAGACCAAGCCCAAACATTTTTCCCCATGACATGCGCAGATTTACATAATTCAATCAGAAGGTCATTGTCAATTTGGTCAAAAGGCTCTCCGCCGAGAATTGACAGACCTGCACAGTAAGGACGTTTTAGTAGCTCTAAGATTTGAAAAAATTGTTTTGAGGTAAATAATTTTCCAGCATTAAAATCCCAAGCCTCTGGATTGAAGCAATTTTTGCAATGGAGAGTGCAACCAGAAACAAAGATTGAAGTTCGAATACCTTTTCCATCAGCAGTGTCAAAAGAATAGATTTTCTGATATTTCATTTGTCCACCTCAATCTGATCATGTCTTTCTCTCATTTCTACTTCTTGTTGTTTTCCAAGATTGAAAGCTGTTTTATAATCATTAGTAAGGTAGCCAGTTACCCGACGTAATCTTTTGATATTCTTTCCTCCGCAGGCAGGACAGTTTGTTCCAATCTCATCACAGTAGCCACAATCCATACATTGGTCATTCGGAACGTTTACAGCGAAATAAGGGATGTCTTTATCCATTGCATAATTTACTATTGTTTCAAGTGCCTCAAGGTTATTCTTTATTCCGCTTTCCAATTCGATATAAGTGATACATCCTGCATTAGAGTACCCAGTTAGTTGACTTTCAATATCAATTTTATCTATTGGAGATATTTTTTTCCATACTGGAACATGAATAGAATTGGTAAAATAATCTTTATCGCTAACATTTTCAATAATTCCATATTTTTCTTTGAATTTTTCCATCGAAGTATAACATAAGTTTTCAGCTGGTGTCATATATACGCCGAAATTTAGATGGTATTCTTTCTTGAATTCAGCGCATCTTTGCTGAAATAGTTTTTCTATTCTTTTTGCAAGGTCCATTCCATATTCTGTCGTATGGTCTTTTCCGATCAGAATTTGAAGAGTTTCAGCAAGACCAATTTGACCAATTGCCAATGTTCCATGCTTTAGCGCACTTCTAATTCCTTCTTCTGGGTGATAACCAGTCATTGTATTATTTTCATACATAAAAGATGCTGCTTCTGGTGGTTGCGCGCAAATCCATTCAAAGCGTTCAAGGAGCATATCTTTTGCTTCATGAATTTTCTTGTCAAGAATGCCAAAGAAAAGGTCAATAATAGATTTATCATCTCTATCCATCATTACATCGGTATTATACTCCTCTTTTGCTTCCATAGCTAAAGTTGGCATAATAATAGTAACTGGGCAAATATTGCCGCGCCCATCCTTTGTTTGAGGATTTACACCTGGTTCTGCATTTATATCAAATCCGTTATAAGTTCTGCACCCCATGGTTGACACATAGGTTTTAGGGTCATTTTTATCATAACCTATATTGACGCTCCAATCCACATTACAATAATTCGGATAAAGACGTAAAGCGGTAGATTTCAATGCTAATTGAAATAAATCATAATTTGGGTCTTCTGGCTTTCGATTTACTCCTTTCATACACTGGAAAATTTGACACGGAAAAACGCTTGTCCGATGAAGCTTACCAATTCCTTTTATTGATATATCTAAGATAGCTTTTGTTATCATACGACCTTCCGGTAATATACAAGTACCATAATTGATACTCGTGAATGGCAACTGACAGCCACTACGCGATTGAAGTGTATTTAGATTATGGAACATGGCTTCAACTGCTTGATAACATTCTTTTTTAGTCATATCCATGGAATACTTGTATGCTTTGTCATAAATTTTATACTCTTCGTCTTCAATTCCAGCATCTTCGGGAATATGTCCAAAAAGTTCCTTATCATCAATATCACAAAAGTATTTTAAGCCATTGATATAATGCTTTCTAAAACTTTTTCTAACATAAGGAACCATAGTCCAATCCAAATGTGTTGAAGCAACGCCTCCGAATTGGTTTAGAGATTGAATTTGAAAAATTACTGCAATTAGTTGCATTGCTGTGCTAATAGACTGTGCGGGACGAACGTCTGTCTGTCGTGTATCAAAACCCTTAGCAAGCAAGTCATCAAAAGGTAGTGAAAGACAGTTATGTGAACCAACAGCATAAGAGTTCAAATCATGAATATAAATCTCATTATTCTCGTGATTTACACGAGCCATTGGGGAGACACAATAGTCCAAAGCATAACGCTTCATGACCAAATCGCTCATTTCTCCGATACGCCCGCCAAAAGAATGTTCATCTACATTGGCATTTTGATTTTGAACATTAGTTGCTTGTATTTTTTCAGACACTGCACTCATCAAATCGTTATAGCTTTTTCGTGCCATTTCATGAAGATATCGATAACGAATATAAGCAATAGCAACATCCTGACAACCACTTTCAATCAGCTTTCTCTGAATGTTATCCTGTATTTCTTCAACACCGGTCTCGTCTTGAAGATTGTCCTCAATCCAGTCTGCAATTGCTACAGTAACTTCGTCATTCGTTAAACCGTCAACTTCAAGAAAAGCCTTATTTATTGCAATCTCAATTTTGCCCTTCTCAAATGGAACTAAACGGCCGTCTCTTTTTTTGATATTCATTCTTTTTCCTCCGCATAGCAATATTCGCAATATCCATTAATAAAGCTATGGTGACATTGCGCTTGAAGTTTTTTATTTTCTTCTAATAATTTAGCAACAGTATTATTTAGGGTGAATTTATTTGGTGTTACTAGCTGTTCAATAATACTATTATTTTCATCTATTTTTTGTTTTATTTCTAAATTAGTCATTTATAAACATCTCCTTTTCATAATGGACAGAGATTGTCTCGTAGAACATCTTGAAAAGCTCATAATTCTTTTCACGAATATATATAAAGCTTTTCCGATTTTCCTCAAGGGAAGTCTTTGGAGAGAGAGATTTCTCTGTAAAAATTGGACCAGAATTATACTGAGATTTTGCTTTTAGGTAATAATATAATGTGGTCAGTTTTCTATCTTGGCTTTTTTGAAAAAATTCATTCCAAAGTCGAAAAAGGTTTTCTAACTCTTGTGAAAATGGAGATTCTCTACCAAGAGTAAGTAGAAAATTTATCTTATGAGTAGATAAGTATAAACACTGTCTGTATACAATAGGTAGTGTTTCTAGGATTTGCTCATCACAAAATGTTGTGGAAAAAGGATTATATATAATTTTCCGCGCAGTTCTAGCAGGAATATCATCACATAGTTCTTTTACCATTTTATCAGGCATCAGGTCTTCATATTGAACTTGGAAAATACCTGAAAGAGGTGGAAGACTAAGCCATTCATAGAGTTCTTCTTTTGTGCTTACAGTTGGCGGAAATTTCATCCCAATTGGCAACACGTGAATTTTTTCAGGATTATTTACACCAAAACGAGAATTAGATAACTCTTTCAGGAAACTAACGGCTCCTTCAACTTGTCCAAGGTTATAATCATGAAGAATAATACCTGATGTTTTTGGAAAAATCTGTGCTTTGAGTTGCTTTTCCACAAAGCTATCAATACCATGGCCTTCACGCGAAAGACGTCCATGTCCTGCGCGTAAAATCCTCTTAAAAGTAGCCTTATCTACTCCGAAGTAACTTTCATATTTTTCATACGGAGAAAAATCAGGGACAATACTTTCAATTTCTTTTGAAAAAGGAACATAATTTTCTAATGATACCGCGCGACCACCATATCCTACATTAGGTAAAAAAAGTTCTTTTGGATACAATCTATCCTCGTAATCTTTTCTTACAAAAAAAGAATTATAGCGTTCTGGCTCCAAAGTAGGAGCCAAAAGCGTTATATCTCTTTTCTTCTTGTAGTAGGCAAGAAGCTTCGCACACTCAAGATTTGGCATTACATTCCAATAATGAAAAAAATCATAATCATGAATTCCAACTATCATTCATCTAACTCCAACCTTGGGCGCATTTTTATTTTACCATCTGGATAAACTTCTTCAATCAATTCACAAAGATGGTAGGGGGTTGCTTTATATTTTTTCGCGCGGAAGCTGTCACCATCACGAATTCCACACACTACAATTTTGTTTCCACGTGCAAAAGTAGATTTTTCTTTGACGTGTTTCTTGCCATCCACACCTTTTTCAGAAATTTGGCGATCATAGATATTGAAGACTTCACCAAAAATCTTTACTGTAACGACGCCCTCTGGCGTCAAAAGTGTCACTAATTTCTTCATCTTATCACGGTCAAGAACGGTTCCATAGATACGATGAATTTTGAAGATTGGAACACGTTTACCCTTGATTTCAAAAACTCGCTCAATCTCTGGTTCTTCTGCTAGGTCAAAGAAGTTCGAGAAGCCATAATATGTGTTATCGACATGTGCGAGTTCGTGCTCATGGAAATAACAAGAAACGCTGTCCATTTCCCATTTACTTATATTTCCAAGGCAATACTTATTCCACACATCTTCTGTCAATCGACTATTTACAGAAGAAAGAAGTTTTTGATTATTCTCTTTGACGTAGGGACGAATTCTATCCATTACTTCATCATAGATTTTTTTCCACGTGATTTGCTTTATGCCAAAGCCACTTTCCGCGCGAGCGTCCTCAACCAGCTTGTCGATTAAGAAGTTCTTATCAAAGAAAGCCATTGCAATGTTATCTAAAAGGAACAAATCATCTACTTTGGATGTCTTTAGATATTTGTTGAAGTTGAAGACCCGGCAAACAAAGTCATATTCATTTGGAATAAGTCCAAAATCAATCAACATTTTCATATTTTGGAGAGTAATACGTTTCTTTGCGTCGCTAATAAGATTGATGTATTCGTGCATCACTTGTTCGCGTTGGCCGAAGCTGTCGAAAGCGCCGCACTTTATGAGATTTACCATTTGAGGCTTGTTGATTTTTACTTTTGAGAGGAAGTCTGGGATTGAAGTGTAAGGACGATTTTCGATTATTTGTTTTACAATATCTTGACCGACTTTTGTAATACCATTCATTCCGAAACGGATGATTGAATTTTCGACATCTGGAGAAAATGTAAAAGTAGACTTATTGATGTCTGGTGGCGCGACTGAAATTCCAGCCGTTTGCATTTTTCCAAGTGCTGCGGCGATTTTACCGTAGTTACTTACTTTTACTTTTTTCTTCTTTTTAGTCATTAAGGTTTTATTGACTTCAGCATCATCTTCTTCATCTTCTTCGTCATCATCGTCGAATTCTTCTACGCAATCGGTATATTTTTCTATTGCAAACGCGTCCTCTTCATTTTCATCATCATTGTCACCCTGTTGTTCATTACCACCGCTATCACTAATTAGACAAGCACAATTCCAAAAAATAATTGGAAAGCGATAAGCCAAATTCATTTCTTGCAGAGCTACAAGAGAATACGAAAGGGTGTGTGCACGACAAAACGAGTAGCCGCGCTGAACACGAAGTAAAATATCCCAGACATAATGAACAAGTTTCATATCACAATTTTTTTCTTGAGCATTTTCAAAATAAGCCTTTTCACATTCGTCAAAAAGCTTACCTTGTTTTTTTGCAATAGCCTTACGGCATTTGTCTGCAAAGGTCAGACTATTACCACCAAGTTGTTCTTCTTGTAGAAGCTGCATCATTCCTTCTTGACTTTCACAAATACCATCGGTAATAGCGTTGTGCGACATTAGCCAATCAATATTGACCTGACTTAGGCCATACGTGCGCATCTCTCGTTCCCATTCTATGATATTGGAACGATATCTGGCCCACATATCAAGAGGTTGTTCTGCACCCTTTTCAGGAGCCATGAGACGAATAACTGAATTCAAAACCGCTAATTCACTGACACTTTTTGGATGCGTTAGCGCGATACCATTGATACCACTTTGTTTTTCCATTTGAAAAAGACTGGTAATTTTATGCTCCCAAACCATTTGCCACATTTTTGGGGCGGTGCGCTCAAGATTATAAATTCCAATGATTTTCTCATAGGTTTCTCGTAATGTTGCTTCTGGTTTTATATAGCCATATTCTACTAATAAATCTAACTCATTATGAATTTTATCAAGGGCTTCAATAGAGAGCATGTCAATTTTAATGAGTGATACATCCTCGCAATCATGTAACTCAAAAGCAGTAATAATCGTACCATCTGGCGCGCGCATTAGAGCCGTAGAATTAGTGAAAGGTTCATCAACAAAAATTACTCCGCCAGCATGTATTCCAACTCCACAAATCAGTCCTTCAATTTTAGAAGCTACTGCCCAAACTTCTGGATAATTTTCCGTCATTTCAAAAACAAATTGTTTGATTGGCTTGAAGTCCTTCTCTTCGTCACCATTCATGCATTGTGATAAAGACCGTAACTGGCCGCGGTCGGATGGAATTAGTCCAGCTAGATAAGAAGCAATATCAACCTCAATATTGAGGCCGCGACAGGCAGTTAGAATAGCAGACTTGGATTTTTCGGTTTTGAAGGTTGCCACATTAGACACTCTGTCTTCGCCATAAAAGTCTCGAAACTTTTGAAGGACTTGTGCACGCTTACTTCCTTCGATATCTGTATCACAGTCAAGAACCGAAGCTCGATCAGGGTTCAAAAAGCGCCAATGGAATACTTTCGTCTCTTCAAGAAGCGGGTTTATTTGAGTAATTCCAAGTACGTATAGTAGAATAAATCCTGCACCAGAACCCCGCCCTGGCCCAACAAGAGAACCAGCCTCCCAGCACAAATCAATATTTTTTTGAAGATTTAGATAATATGCAGACCAATGAGCATTATTTTTGATAGAAGAACGCCAAGTATCATCGAGACACACATTTATTTCTTTATAAGCCTCATCCGTTTGAAGCCCGCGTCGAGATTTTATACCATCAATAACTGCCCAAACAAGATGTCTATCACCAATATAATTAGAATTATAAAAAGTTTCAAGAAGTGGGATTTTATTTTTATAGAAAAGATATTCATCTTTATTTTGTGGATACTTGTACCACTCTAATTCTGGAATTCTTAGAGGTTTTAGTAGGCTATAATCTTCACAGGTTTCTCTAATCTTAAGGATATTTCTATATGCTTTTTCTAATTGTTCCCTTGAAAAATATCCAAAATAACTTTCAAGTTCTTCCGTATTCATCATATACGTAGACGCGTAAAAGTCATCAACTTCACGATCGCCATTTTGAGCATTTAGATATGCTTTATGGATAGTGCGGTCTTCTTTCTTTAGGTAATGACTATCAGTTGTAATAATATAGGGAATATCTAATTCTTCTGAGAGTTCAAAAAGTCGTTGATTCACATAAATTTGGTCTTTATTATGACTGGGCTGCATTTCAAAAAAGAAATTGCCATGACCAAATAGATTATCTAATTGACTAATCCAGTTGTAAATTTTTGGTAGAAGTTCTGGTTCAGTTTTCGCGCGAAGAAGCTGAGTGGGAAGGCAGCCTCCCAGGCAGGCCGTCGAACCAAAAACATGACCAGGATTGGCGCCAATAATTTCAAATAAATCGCTATAATAGGTTGGAACACGTCTCATACCTCGCGCCATATAACTACGAAGCCATGCACGAGTAGAAAGTTCTCTAATTTGTTGATGCCCAATTGCGTCTTTTGCTAGGAGAATAAAGTGATAATACCTGTCTTGACCCGCTTTATAGTTAGACGCATTGAGGCCATTACGGCAGAGATAAATTTCATTTCCTAAAATAAGTTTGAAATCTGGGTTCTTTTCTTTTATCTTTCGGTAATATTTTTCCGCGCGGACTGCGCCAGAAACGGTTTCGTGGTCAGTAATGGCTACTACTTGATGTCCTAGTTCAATTGCATAATCAATCAGGTCTTCGGTTTTGATAATACAGTCACGAAGACGTTCGTTTGACCAGTCAAGGTGATTATGCAGAGAACCAGGATATTTTAGTTTTTGTTCGTCCATTTCTTGCCTCCTTTATTTCTTATCTCTATTATATCACAATTTCCTCTAAAAGGCAAATCTACTATCTTCAATTTCTAAATCCGTTATAAAAACTTGAGGGGTTGTTTTGCCTCCCCACTCGTTAAGATTTGGTTTACCAACCAAAGTAATATCCATATCGCCTGGAAAATCTTTTAGCTCTCTAATCAAATCCTTAGCGCGGAATTTCACATAAGTAATTCCATTCTTCTCAATTCGTAAAGTATCTAAATTCTTTCCAATAACTTTTACGTCGCTCTGTGACACATTCAAATTAGTGATTGCCATAACTGGTTCTTCATTCTGTTGGCCATAAACTTGCTCAATCGCGCAGAGTTCTTCAATAGCTTCTCCAATTTTGGGATCGTTCGCGCGCATCACAAAATCTACATCATAGTAATTTTCGCCGAAATCAATTTTTGAGAGTTCTTTATTAGCGATTTCATGGAATTTTGGCAAGTTTCTGTCTAGAATTGAGGCACCTGCGGCACTATCGTGCCCCATCACATATTCAAAAAGACCGGTTCCCATAAGAAAGTCTTTGAAAGATTTCAACTCCGTATTACCAGGCGCACGGATACTACCCCGAATATAACCTTCATCATTTAGACGGGCTACAATTGTTGGATGCTTATATTTTGAAGCAAGACTCATGGCTACAAGTCCATTTAGCTCTGCTGGGAAAATATCATCATCCTCTAACCGAATAAAAAGGACTTGGTTGGATAATAAGTCTTTCTTGAAGATTTTGGCCTCAAGCTTTTCAACCATTTGTTCTTTCATTTTATCTTGATGGGATTTAGCATTTACACATTCGCGTGTGCTTTCAACACATAGTCGTTCCTTCGTCCCTTTTGCACCACGCTTATGGCAATCGACCATTACTTCTGGCATTACAAAAGACAAGTATAAACGCTCTTTCTCATCCATTGAGCCAACTCTAATCATAGCATTGATTAGTGGCACAATATAAAATGCAACTGTAATTGGAGTAATCTTTCCACCCATTGAATAGTCTTGCTTTTCAAGTAAAGTCTTGAACATTTTATTCTTGATATTCTTGAAACCAGTCTGAACGAGATACTGATTTTCAATCTCTAACATTGACATCATATCTGCGACGATGCCTAAAGCACATAAATCAATATAGTCCCAAGCTAAGTCTTTTTGAAAAAAATCATCAAGCGCGCGACATAATTGCCAAGTAACACCTGCGCCGCATAAATCTTTATTTCTATAACGGTGTGAAGTTTGATTATTTACTAAAATCATATTTGAAGGAATAATTGTATTCTCTTCCTTGATATGGTGGTCCACGCACAATACCGGACAACTAAAATGGGAAATATATTCACCATCATTTGTGGCGCTATCTGGTGCAATAATTATACTCCAATCTTTATCTTCTAACTGTTCCATCAAATCAGAAAAGCCATGCTGTTTTCCAGAATGAATAAAGTATTGAATTTCTTTTTCTGGATTTAGCCTTTTCAAATATTGATAGATAATGGCAGATGATGTCGCGCCGTCAACGTCACAATCAGCAATTAGCGCATATGGACGCACATCATTGATTGTTAGCTCTATCGCTTTCACTGCTCTTTCAATATTTTCTAAGTCGCGCCAGCTTTGAAGGCAACTTTCGTCTGGATGACAAAACTCTTGAACGTCTTGGACTCCTCTCGCGCGAAGTAGGTTTTCTCCAAAATTTTCTTTTATTTCTGGATTTTTTAGTCGATATCTCATTACACTTTTACTCTCTCCTTTATCAGTTGACGAAAGACTTCTTCTCCTTCATCAGCTGGGCTGTCTTTCTTTTTTGTTATATTTTTTCTGTCATAAACAAAAGAAAATCTACAATAATTTTTATATTTATTACAAATTTTCCAAAGTTTTTCAAAATATTCTGTGCTTCCTTCTTTTTCTTCGTTATCCAAACAAAGAATAATCTCTCTTGGGCGCGCGAACCGCATCAAAAGGTCAACTTGATATTTATTGAACTGACTGCCACAAATGGCCACCGCACAATTCGGTGTAGAAAAATTTTCAGAAAGAAGTACAGATTTTTCCGCTTCAAACACATAACAAATGCCTCTTTCTTCAATATTTTTCCTATTCTGAAAAAGTCCATATAAATTGAAAGACAGAGGATGGGAATACCAAGTATTTTCTACCTGAATCGGCATATATTTACCAACATTTTCAACTTCCCACTCATTGAGCGCGCGCCCTCTAATTCCAACTAATTTTCCATTTACATCAAAATGAGGAATAATAATTTTATTCTGAATTGGTGAATAAAGTATCCCATACTTGTCCATTGTTTGTGCCGTAATTCCTTCTTCCAACCATTCAACTGGATAATAATGTTGAAAAGTTTCAAGAACCTTAGAAGAAAATTCTGGGAGTTCACGTCGGAGTTTTTGTCCGACATACCTATCTTTATTACTTTTATATTTTGTTTTTAGTTCTTTTTCCTCGGCAAAGTAAGATTGGTTATAGCTTTGGATAAAACTATAAATATCTTGATACCAATCAAAGGCTACTTCACGCGCCTCATACCAATGTTCAACAAATTGAAATATTGACATAGCGCCACATGAACTATAACAGTAAAAAAGATGAGTATTTTTATAATAATAAAGTTTCCAAGAAGCCTCGTCTACATTTAGGTTGTGACAAGCTGTTTTACAAAGTAAAAAGTCTCCTTTATCAATCCAAGGAACTTCTAACTTATCTAAAATTTTTTCAATATCCTCTGGTTCAAGACTTTCAATTATTTCTTTATAATTGATTGCCATCAGGTCTTTCCTTTCTTGTTGATTTCTTTTAAGAACTCTTCATCTTCTTTTGAAAGTTCCCAATTTACGAGTCCGCGCGCCTCATCTTCTGTGAGTTCTGGTATAGGTCGCATATAACGGTCTGTTGCGAAAAGATCGCGTTTGCGAAGCGTTCCAGCATTGAATTGGCTCCAAATTCTAACCTGTGTCCACCGTCCGGAACGAACTTTGAAGACATCTGTTACCATATCTGGAATAATACCTTGGTCAAGAACTCCATCTTGGTTGAGAATTTCAATTTCGTCTTTTGTTGGTCGTGCACAGATTACACCGTTATCTGCTTTGTTGATGGTTGCTCGACCGCCAGCAAGAGAAGCTTCGTTTCGTATATCAGTATTATCATCAGCTTTTGCATTGACTTGAGTTGAAGTAAAGACGCAGACATTTTGTTCAATTGCGAGGTCTTTGAGAGCAGTAGTCATAAGTAAAAGCAGTTCATCGTTACGCAAGGAGTGCCCACGAAATTCTTCAAGCAGTTTTGGAGAAATAAAAATATAATCATAAAATACATATCGACTTCCATAAAGAATTACCTGTTCACGCACCATGTTTTTGATTTGTTCAATTGATGGGTCGGGAATTCTCATCAACTTCAATGTCTTATAATGTTTGATAATCTTGCGCGCAGTCTCTATCCTCTCTAATTCGTCTTTTGAAAAATCTCCGTAACGGAATCTACTTCTTTCAATTCCGGTCAAATATCCTAGAACCATTTGAATAATTTGTTCTGGCTTTTGCTCTGTCATTATGAAAAGAACTGGTTCTGTATTACCTACTCTAACCCATTTTCTTTTATAGTCATCATAATAAAAAGGAAACGCTAATCGACAAGCATCAGCTACAGCCTGCGCGCTCTTGCCTCCGCCACTTCCACTACTACGGATAGTTAGCGCACCAAGTTCTGCACCATTTATAATATGAGAAAAAATATCTCCGTTTACTGGAAGACCAATTCCCTCTGAAGCTCCGAAACTATCAATTACGTCATCTACTTCTTCTTCTAGGTTCCATGACTGTATTTCGTCATTTTCGCTATAATTTTGTTCTAGCTTTAGAATTTTAGACTTAACCTTTTGAAGAATTTTTTCAATTGTTAATTCTTCAAAGTTCTTGTTGACTTCAAAGGCTTCTGGTTTTGTTTCATCTTCAATAAAAAACTCACTGGTGTCAACGCCCATTTTTTGAAGAGAATTCAATAAGCTAATCTTTTTTAGACGACGATAATAAAGAAGAAAATTATCTTCGTCTGTATAGTATTGCGCGTCTTGGAGATATTCGATACCATGAGCCGTTTCAAAAGTAATGCGTGCAGACGCATTATTTTTTAGATAACCTTCAATATCAATAGGGGCAATACGTGTTGCGCCGTTTCGGTAAAGACCGTCGATTGCGGCAAAAATATATTTATCAAGTTTTGTTTGAAAGTCATCCGGAGTTAGTATATATTTGTCTGTATGGCTAAGATATTGGGGCTTTGCCATAAGTGCGCCGAGAACTTGCAGCACTGTATTTTTATCTGTCATTCAATGTCCTCCAAGTTCCACTTTGGTTTTGCTTGAGTCTTTTCTTTTTTGACTTTACGGAGAGGAGCTTTCGCGCGGAGCTCTTCACGTTTTTTGATTTCTTCTTCAATAGAAGCAACGATGCCACGATTTTCTTGTTCTTTGCGCGACCAGTATTCGGTAGATTTGGCGTAAACATATGGAATAATTCCAAGGCCGCCATAGCTTTTCTCCCTATCTCCACCTTGAATTTCATAAAAATATTTCAAAGCAAAATAACATCCTTTATATGTTCCTTTTTTCTCTGATTTGATAAAGCTTTTGAAGAAAGCTTCGCATTTGAAAAAATCATATTTGATTTTTAGGTCGTGCGCGAGATAGTCATAAATACGGTCGCGCCATTGGTCGTCCTCATTTAGATTCGCTTTCTTCCAATTATCATAACAGGTTTTATGATAATAATAATTCTTTGCAGGCATCACATAAATGGTGTCTAATCCATCAAGTTGGGCATCAAAGTATTGCCCACATAGTCGGCATTTGACTTCGTGTTTCACTCTATCAACTCCAATTCTTTTCCTTTCTAATATTATATCATAAATTTCGTAAAAATACAAATTCAGAGGCATAGTCTTACACTATGCCTCTGAACATATATCTATTTAGTTCATGCTGTCACGTAGATCACGCAGGTCAAGAAGAGCTAAGTATAGGAGGTCTACTTGATCTTCAGTAACTTCCGAAAGCTTCATCTTTCGGCCAAAAATCATCTCAACCTTCTTTGACATTGTGCGAACAATATCCGTCTTATCCTCGTCCGTTTGTGCCTTATTTACAAGCGAAGTCCAAATTTCACGAGCTTCACTCATTGTAGCATTGAAATCATGCTTTTCATTGGTAATAATTGGAGCATTGTCAACAACACGTGCGCCATTCTTTTCTTCCATATCAATTGCATCAGCCAAAGCTTTTTCAAACTCATGGAAGCCAAAGGGAATACGTGGCGATAAAAAACGGAAACGACTTCCTGCTGTAACCGTCGGGGTAGAGCGAGTTTGTATCCAGCGCTCACTTTCACCCTTCTCATTCCATGTCTGCGTGATAATCGCGATGACATCGACGAGGCTATTGACGATTTTTAAACAACGGTTATTAAGGTCAGGCTTCGCACTAATAAGCTTGCCCTCCTCATCATAAGTCTCTTTCAAGTGACACGTCATAAGAAGGCCATACCGCATCATAGTAATTTTGCGGAGGGAATTTTCAAATTCTTTCGACAGTTGAGCATATCCCCCGCCATAGGGGATGTCCCCAATCTTAGATACTCCATTTTGCGCACAAACAAATTGTTCACACAAATCAAACAATATGCCAATAGTATCAATGCAAATCGTCTGATATAGTTCTTTTGCTTGCGGTTTTTCAAGCTGTCGAAGAACAAGTTTCCACTCGCTCCAAGTGGTAACTGGCTGAACCATCGCATTGCCTTGAGCGTTGGTTCCAATCTCAGTCGCTATGATGAGAGCTTTATCGCTCTGACAGCAAAATTCCGTTTTACCTATCTTCAATTATGTTATCGTAAGGGCTTTTTATCCCTTACTTCTTATACTTCGTTTCGTATAAGTTCAGCATATCTTTTCACCCGCTATTGTGCGGGGACGCGGCCTCTTGGATGGATTATATCTTTTCACCATCTATGCGTTGCGGCTGGGCTGACTTTGCCAGTCCTTCGCCTCTGATTAGCGTCTCAGCTTTCCAGTTTTTCTCCGCGTTTCTCTATTGATTGTTACCAATCAACCGCCCCAGATTATGGTCGAAGGCGCGCCTGCCAAGAGCAGATATTTGCCACGAAGGTCCCTCGAAATAACATTTGGTTGTAAAGAAAGAATATCAATACCCATTCCCCTTACCCCCTAAATTAGAAGCCTAGGTCGGCTCCAACATTAGAAAGGGAACTAGTTTGCGCGGGAGCCTTATGAGCACTCTTCTTACCTGCATCTGCCTTCATCTGGTCAAGACGAGCCTTGCGTTCGCGCATTGCCTGGACAAGGTCATCCATATCGTATGCGGCATCACCTTCAAACGGTTCCTGAGAACCAGCAATTACAACCAGCTCCTTCACAGAAGTGGTCTTCATACGCTCCTGCGGCTCACCAAAACCAATCTGCTCAATAATCTTCTCAGTCGTAGAGGAGAAGTTGAGACGAACTGTTGCTTTAAAAGTCTTATCAGTCTCCCAATACTGCTCAATTGCTGCAACGACGTTGGGATTAGTGGCATGAAGCTTCATAATATCAACCTTGCCGCCATACTGCGGAACAATAGTAGTAATCTCAAGCTTCTTGGGGTCAAATTCAACACCCTGCTCATCAACCATCGGCTTGATACTAGAAATAGCAAACATAATAGTAAATTCACAGGATGGCTTGAATTCGCCAGTTGCCTTATTTACAAAGGAAGCTTGGATACGAGGAGTAGACACAAAACGTCCTTCTTGAGTATAGAACTCATTCATCTTAAGGGTCGCGCCAGTGATACGAATACGATCAGCCTCTTCTCTACCAACGGCGGCAACGGACTTATACTCCTTCATCACAGTCTCAATACTCATGTAAGCAGGATTTAGGGTCTTTCCATCCTTCTTATACTTCTGAGCATAAAGAGAAACTGGAATCTGATAAGTGACAGGTGCACCATTGACTTCCTTGTCAACTTCAACGGTAATCTCGCCGCCGACAGTATCAACCTTCTGTCCATTCTTCTCAAAAGAGCCATACTTTAGATTTGTCTCTAGTAGAATACCTTCAATCTTACCTCTATTTTCAGCTTGCTTTAGCATTTATTTTTTTCTCCTTTTCAATTATTATTATTATTATATTTGGCTCTTCAAATGGCGAGGCCAATAATAGCCTCGCCTATATGAATTCAATTTACTCTACATCGTCAGAAGGGACGAAAGTCTTGCCAGCGTCAGTTAGAATGGCATATGCGACGGGCTTCTCGGCGCCCTCAACCTCTTCCTTCTCACGAACAACAAGACCCTTCTTAGTAAGATCGAGAACGTTCGCGCCAACAGAACGAGCGGAACGACCAGTAGCGTTAGCTAGCTCCTCGATAGACACTTTACCGCCATTATTCTTTAGATACTCAAAAACCTCATTGGACTTAGCTGTTAGTTGCATTTTTTTTACTCCTTTTTATTATAAAATATTTTATTATAAACGAGACGGTGTCTCATTTATTCCATATCAAATAAGTTGTCACTCAACTCATTTCATAATAATATTATACTCAAAATTCAAAAGAAAATCAAGAATTCAATCCAACTAAATTCTGAATTTTTTCTTTATCTTTCAATTTCATTACCTTCACGCCCATCGTTGCGCGCGATAATAAAGGAATTTCATTTATCTTTAGCCGAATTTGAGAAACATTAGAGACTACCAAAACTTCTTTGTCATCAATTAGCGGTAAGAAATCACAAAGTTTATCTGATTGCTGAATTGATTTTCCTTTTGTTGCGCGGCCGGTCAGCCCAAATTCTTCAATTGAAGTTCGTTTTGCTGAGCCATCTTCAGAAATTGATAAAATCTCTTTAGTCTCTTTTGGAATAACTCGCGCGGAAACAACATAGTCTCCTTCATTGAGCTTCATTCCTACAACGCCGCGCGTAACTCGTCCAATCGGACGGATATCAGAAGTGGAAATCATAATAAAGTTGCCAGAGTGGGACAAGACTCCAATATTTTCATCTCTTAAAATCAAAACAGAGACAATTGTATCATTTTCATCGAGTTTTATTGCCTGTGCACCATTACCTCTTTTTAGGTTATACTCAGACAAAGAAGATTTCTTCAAAATTCCATTCTTTGTAATAAAGACGATGTTAGAGGCTTGTTGTTCTTTCGATAAAATGACACTCGCGCGCACTTGTTCATCTGACTGAAAAGATACAAATGTATTTAGGTATTGCTTTTCACCAACTGAAAAATCGCCCATCTTCATTACATAAAAACGGCCCTTATCAGTAAAGAATAGGATTTCATTTGTATTTTCTCCAACAAGCGTATCAACAACATATTCACTTTTATCGAGTTTGAATTTTTGGCCGACGCCATTGCGCCGTTGAGAATAAAGGGTTGATGTTTCACTTATGAAAACCGCACCGTCGTTTGTAAAAGAAAGAGCTAGTTGCTTACGTTCGATTGTTTCTTCTTCATTAGAAATATTCAAAATTTTCGTGCGGCGATCATCACCAAACTTTTCAGCGACTTCACGTAAGCCTTTTTCAATTTCTTTTTTCAAAAGATTTTCATCAGCAAGAATGGCTTCAATGCGCGCGAGTTCTTTCTCTAGCTCGGATTTTTCACTCATCAACCTAGAAACATCAAGATGGGTGAGACGAGAGAGCTTTAGGTCAAGAATTGCTTTTGCTTGGACTTCATCAATCTCAAGAAGTCGTTGAAGTCCAAGGGATGCGTTCCTTGTATCCGCAGCCTTCTTGATAGTTTCAACAACTTTATCAATCATTGAAATCGCTTTGATAAGCGCTTTGAGAATATGAAGGCGTGCGAGACTTTTGCGACGGTCAAATTGGAAACCGTTTATGTAAACAGCCTTTTCATGGTCGAGATGCGCCTGAAGTAATTCCTTCCAACCGTAAACACGAGGATAACGGCCATTTTCCAAAAAAGTAAAGTTCACTCCATAATAAGTTTGAAGTGAAGTATTCTTATATAAGAATTTCAAAACTTTTTCCGGAGAAGCATTTTTTGAGAGATAAATTTTGATAAGAGGATTTACACCGGTCAAATCATTGAAGCGTTCAATCCCTGGATTGTTTTCTCCATTTATAATTTCCTCAAACTGTTTACAAAGCGTTTCTGTATACAACATATATGGAAGTTCAGTAACGACTAAACAACGTTCTTTCTTATCCCAATCTACCACAGCGCGCAGTTTACAGGCCGTGCCAGTGCCATTTTCATGACTTTTCCTCACTTCATCGGCATTTAGAAGAATAGCTCCAGTAGCAAAATCTGGAACACAATAAATATCTTCAAAAGAAATGTTTGGATTCCAAAGCAGTTTGATAAGTGCTTCATTTAGTTCTTTCAAATTATATTGTGGACAAGAGCATGAAGCGCCGACACCAATACCATAACTACCATTTACAAGATTGAAAAATCCCTTGGAAGGAAGAACCATTGGATACTTTTCTGTATTGTCATAATTATCTCGCCATTCTTCAATTACTTCTTTTTGAATATTGCTAAAGAGATAATTAGAAATAGGGGAGAGCCGCGCACTTGTGTAACGTGGTGCTGCCCACGAACCAGAAGCCAAAAGAGTCCCATATGAACCTTCGACTTCTACTAACGGATAGCGCATAGCAAATGGTTGCGCTGCACGCATGATTACACCTTCTGCGCTGGCGTCTCCGTGAATGTATAGTCTAAAACACGAGCCGATTGCTTTCAAAGTTTTCTGAAAAGGCTTCTCATGAACAAACTTATCAGTATAAAGACAGTAAAAGATCTGTCGTGCGGATGGCTTCAAAAGGTCACGTGCATCAGGTAAAGCACGAGATTGGAGGACGGCGCCGCCAAATTGAAGGAAACTTTCTTTTATAATTGGAGTTAGATTTACATTCATTTTATTACTCCCTTATCATAGAAAAATCAATATTTTCAAAAATGAAATCGTGCTTTGGCTCACTATCTTTACCCATTAGAGAAGTAAGTAATCCATAGGTGTCTTCGTCTGGAATTAGAGTGTCAATGTGTTGAAATTCTGGAGTAAACATCGAACGTCGTGCTTGCTCAGCAGAGAGCGCGCCAAGGCCCTTATTCCTTTGAACTTCGCCTATAATATTTTTTCTAACTTTCTCAAAATCTTCATCAGAAAAATAATATTCTTCTTTCCCCTTTTTCTTTACAATATAAAGAGGAGAACGAAGCCAACATAGACGACCTTCTTCAATAAATTGTGGCGCGACTTTATATAAAGCGCACATAATCAGAAGTCCAATCGCATAGCCATCAGCATCACTATCTGAACAAATACCAATTCGTCCATAACGAAGTTTCTTACTATCATATTTCCCTGGAACGATATTCATAGCACTAAGAAGAAGTTTTATTTCTTCATTCTGATAGAACTTTTCTTCATCATTAGAAAAAGCATTGATTGGCTTTCCTCGCAAAGCTAAGATGCCCCATCGTTTTTCATCACGAGCCATAGCAATACTGGAACTAGCACTGAGACCCTCAACGAGTAAAAGTGTTGAATCTTGTCCAAGGAACTCAGCGTCTTTTAGTTTATCACTTGCGAAAACTTTCTTTTTTTGGTTCTTTTCAACTTCTTTGCTCGCTTCTAGGACTTGACGGCGAGCACGTTCCGCAGCAGCGTCGGCTTTTACTTCTTTCAAAAGTAAGTCCAAAATTTTCTGAAATTCATCAGAATGTTTTCGCTCAAAATCTTCAAGCATTTGGGTAGTTGCGCGTTGGCAAAGACCCCTAAGTTCAGGCGTATTTACCTTCGTCTTGGTTTGATTAGCAAAAGAAGGATTTGGTACTTTACAGCTGATGGCATAAAGTAAACCTTTGCGTAAAGTATCAGGAGAACCTTCTCCTTTGATTTTCTTCTTGAAAAAGTTCGTCAAAGCTGTTTTTACGCCAGTTAGAGATGTTCCACCATTCGAATTTTCAAGTCCATTCGTAAAGGTAAAAGAAGTCTCAGCACGACTATCTGTCCATTCCATTACAATTTCAGTTTCAATTTGGTCTTCCTTTAGAATAATATGAAGTGGAGTCTTATGAATTGACTTCACACCGCTATTTTTGAGAAAATCAAGTAAACCATTTTTAGATTGGTATTCTATTTTTTCACCTGTCAAATCATTATTTAGAATAAAAACAATCTGAGGATAAAGATATGACCAATCACGGCACATTTTTTTAATATCTTCAAATTTTATTGAAATTGGTTCAAGATGATATACTTCTTGAGATGGGATGAAGGAAACAATTGTCCCATGATATTTTGAGTCAGTGGGAGAAATCATAAAACTTTCTTTGATACCTTTTTCTAGGCAGAGATAAGCCACTTGCCCATCACGAGTACTCCACACTTCAAAGATATCACTAGTGAGAGCAGTGCCTTTTGCTCCAATCTTATTGTTCGGCAGAAGTCGCTAATTTCTGCCCGTTCTCTTATGAACTGCTATATATTACTATATAGAACAGACTATATCTTCATCCCTTTCGGGAGACTCCTTTTTCGACTCGCTTGAGCCTACTCTACTTCATACAAATTTGAATATCAAAATCAAGTAGTTCTTCTACCTTACATTTTGGATTATTTAAAATTGCTGTTTCGATAGTCGTTGAACGTTCATCTAAAATATACCCATTTTCTCTACATTTTTGATTTCGATACAAGATAGCTTGACAAATAGCAGACCTACAGCTTTCTATATTATTATCAAAGAAAAAAGATTTGGTCTTTTGCTTTGCTCTTCGTTTGCCATCTTTGTCTCGCGTTGGTTCTCCTTCACTCCATTTGGCTCTAATCCTATTCCGATTAGTCGCACAACATTCCAACGCAATTCCTGTGTAATGGAGTTTATTATTAGGATAATGAGTAGTAATATTTCTTTTATTTTCACTGGTGGTAACTAGACGCAAATTTTCTTTTCGATTATCTAAGCCATTATGGTTGATATGGTCAACTATTACTGAAGACTGTTCGTTTGGCTTGATACCTAATACCCAACGGTGCATTTTACCATATATATCGTGTTGAGCATAATCGGTATTAGGATTATGTATTTCCTTTTTTGATAAATACCAACCACTTTTTGGTAATCTATCATAGTCTTCATCATCTAATAGAACTTGCGCACCACAAGTCATTACAAAAACTTTTATTATATCGCCTCCTTTTTGAGGGATATATTTTAGATGCTTCGCTGCTGATTATCCCAGTGGGACTTCCCAGCAATTTAGGAGTTTTTAGAACGGCTATGGTGTTAACCGTTTAACCCAGCCACGTTCTGATAAACTTTATCAGAAAATTTACCGCCAGAATGTGGCATCGTATAAATGGCTTCAAGGGCTTCTGTGCCATCCTCACGCTTACCAAATGGCGCGCCACGTCCATTATCGCGGATTGTAACTCGATTATTTTTAGAAAGAGTGACTTCAATTTCATTGCCATAGCCCATAGTCGCTTCGTCTATGGAATTCGTAATAATTTCACGAATACATTGAAGAACACCCTGATTATCTTCACTACCCATATACATTGCCGCGCGCGAGCGTATTGCCTCACGGAATGAGAGCGTTTCTATCGAATTAGCATCATAACTCATTTATCTTCCTCCAAAATTTGATATCCTTCAAATCTATCGTGATACATTGGATAATAGAATTTATCATCAAAGAAGTAACCAACAATTTTAAGTGGTGGGATAGTATTTGGAAAGACGACTAAACCTAAGGGATATTTTTCTTTTGCTTCCTATAGCGTAGCAAACTTTCTCATTTTATTCTCCTTTCTGTCCATTTTCTTTTAGTATATCATATTTTAGAGAAAAAATCAAATTCTCCTATATTCATTATAAATACGCGCGACGCGCCCGCGTATAATCTAAATTTATTCAAAAGTCAAATTTCTACTTGAAAAATTTGAAAAAGCACTAAAAATGAGGTATAATATAGATAGAAACTAGAAAGAAGGTGAAAATGTGAAAAAAGATATGATAATTCGTTTTATGCTTGATGCAGAGTTAGACGCACGAATTCGCGAATATTGTGAAGAAAATGATATGAAGATTAGTTATTTTTTGAGAGTAGCCGCGCGCGAGTATATGAAAAATCATCCGACAGAAGAGGAGTGAACATGAAAGACTATCTTTTGATTGATAAAAAAGAATATTTGAGAATGAATGAAGTTCGAGAGCGTTTTGGAGATGACTATGCTATGGACTTTGCCTTTGGACTTCTTGATAATGCTTTTGAAAAATCAGAAAAGCAAAAAAAAGAAAAAGAAAAAGTCTTTGAATGTTATAGCATCGGCCTTTCAAACTTTCTAACTAAAAAGGGCTTCCAAATTATTGGAACTCGTCCTAACACAAAAAATCCAAATTGGGATGTTTGGCTTTTTGAACGGACGCCAGATATTGAACGCGCGCAGTCTGAGTATTCTCATCGCAAGAATTAAGGGGTGAAGACTGTGAGTGTTCCAAATCAAAAAACTATTAGAATACAACGAAAAAAATATCAGAAAAATTTCCTTCAAATAGGAAGCGATGAATGGCACGAAGCTGTCAACAATCTTCGGCCCTCGGCGTTTACTATTTATTTATATTTAGCAGATAATCGAGATGGCTTTCTACTGGAGATGAGTGCGGTTACAATTGAAAAACTTTTTGGGATAAAAAAGTCATCATATCATAATGCCCTCAAGGAATTAGAAGAAAAAGGTTATTTACAAAAAGAGCAGGGAAACACCTACTCCTTTTCAAGCTCACCGAACTCCAAAAAATTGGAGTCTAGGACAGAGAACTCCAAAAAATTGGAGTACCCATCTGTGGCAACTCCAAAAAATTACTATAGGGAACTCCAAAAAATTACTATAGGTTCTCCAAAAAATTACTATAGGGAACTCCAAAATTTTGATATAGAAACAGATAATACAAATAAAATAAATATTACAGATATTGAAAAGGAAAAATTGGAAGCCCGATTTGGAAAAGATGGCTCGCTCCTCAAAGGAGAAGGATGGATTGATACTTATATCCCTAATTTTTATGACTTCGCGCGCGAGAAGCAGATTGAAGCGCTTTCTACTACTCCAATTTTTGATTTGACTGCTTCTCAAGCGAAATATGTAGTTGATAAAATTTTGAATTAGAATTCTATCCTTGTTGGCATAACATCATGATATGTCACAGCATAAATTTGAAAGGAGATAAAATGGAAGATATTGAAAAGCGTGAACAGCTAATCAAAGGCTATGAAGGTCAAATTCGTTACCTGCAAAAGCGTATTCAAAAAAACGCAAATAACAAAGCAAAAAATCGACGTACAAAGCGCGATCCTGACAAAGATACTGCACATTGCTACTTACTCATCGAAAAATGGCAAGAGCGTATTGACAAATGTAAAAATGGAGAACCGCTTGACTTTCTTGGTAAATCACTACTCTAAGGAGAAAAAAATATGACAAAATATGAAATTTACGATACAATCATTTCACGCGCGATTATCAACCTAATTAGTCTCGCGCGTCGGCATAACAACGAAATAATCCTCAAAAATTTTCATCCTCATAATATTATTCATCTTTTTATGTTTGAAATGGCAGCCATTGCTTCTAATAATTATGAACATGAGAAAATTACACTAAAACTAGAAATGCCGTGGTATAGAAAAATTTTCGCGCCGAAACGTATTTGTTGCGTACAGTCAGTTCGCGCAGCTGAAGATGGCATCAATATTCAAGAATTTCTTGATTTTACAAAGAGCGGATTTGAAGATATCTCATATGAAGAAATTTGGAAGGAGTATTACGCCAAATGAACTATTCAATTTACACGGATGGCGCGTGTTCTAATAATGGAGCAAAAGATGCAGTTGGTGGTGCTGCTTTCATAATTCTTAGAGAAGACGGCTCTGTTTTCTATCAAGATTATTGGAAAGTTTCTAATGCTACCAACAATATTTGTGAAATGGTTGCTCTTTCCTACGCTTGCTATGTAATAAATGATGTGTTGTCACCAGATGATACTGTCACCCTTTATACCGATAGTGCTTACATTATCAATTGTATTGCTCAAAAATGGTATAAGAAATGGCAAACTAATGGTTGGCGCAACTCAAAGAAAGAACCAGTTGCAAATCGTGAACTTTGGGAACGTCTTATTCCCTATTTTGAAAATCCACGTTTTTCTTTTGAGAAGGTAAAGGGCCATTCTGGCAAAAAAGATTGGAATGACTATGTAGATAGACTTGCTGTGGAGGCGAAGAAAACAAAACTATGATTACTATAGGTATTCCTGTCTATAAGGCACGCGACACTCTTCCCTATTGCCTTGATGCTTTAGTAGCTCAAACGCGTAAAATGTTCCTAGTTACTTTGTGTCAAGACTGTGACGGAGAAGATTATAGCGATATTATTGAGACATATCGTGCGCGCGGTCTTCATATTCGTCTAATTTCTACTCTTGAAAATAGCGGACCAGGCGTCGCGCGTCAAACAATTATTGACAATGAAACCCAGAGTGACTACATCATGTTCTGTGATAGTGACGACATACTTCAACCTCGTGCAGTTGAACAACTGTATCGTGAAGCAAAAGTCAATAATGCGGATATTGTCCGTGGCTCATTTATCCATGAAGAAAATTTTGGGCCAGGTCATCATCTTCCCGTTGGGGCAATACCAGTCACATGGTGCCATTCAGTAGTATATCGTCTTGATTATTTGAGAAAAAATAATATTCGTTTTCTCCCTGAACTTCGACTCAATGAAGACAGTTATTTCAATTTAGTAGCTTGTAACTGTACTGATAAGATGTATAAACTAGACGAATATTTTTATATTTGGCGCTCAAACCCAAATTCGCTTACTCGTCAAGACAAAGGAACTTTTTTCCAACGCAGTAATGGTCAATACATCTATGGTCAGGTAAAGGGCTTGAAAAAAATTTATGAGATTAGAGGAGACATTCCTGCACCAGTTTTATGTCAGACTCTCATCAATATTTACAATGCTATGATGGAGCAAGTCTATCGTAAAGTTGATGACTATTCTTATTTAGATGAGCTTCTTTCTCTAAAACAGAATTCATTTATTCAAGATTTTCTAAAAGATGGAAACAACTGGCCCTATTTCGTCAATAACGTGAAGGCTGCGTGCATCTATGATAATGACGTGGTATACTTCTACAAATTGCGTTTCGTTGATTTTATCACTAACTATGTAATGGAGGATAAAAAATGATTTATGTTGTAAATGGTGCTCCTCGTTCTGGCAAGGATACGTTTTGCTCAATGACCGCCAAATTTATGGGAGAAGGATATGTAAGGGTTTATTCTACTGTTGATTATGTAAAAATAATTGCGGCTACTGCATTCGGATGGGATGGAGAAAAGACGCCTCGCGCGCGTAAATTTCTCAGTGACTTGAAGGACCTTTTGACTGAATGGAACGATATTCCCTTCAAAGACATTCAGAAAAAAGTATATGAAACAACAGAGGATTGGGATTATTACGGAATCGATAGTAAAAGATGCGCAATTTTTATCATGTGTCGTGAACCAGAGGAAATAAAAAAAATTGTCGAACGACTAGATGCACGAACGATTCTTGTAAGGCGAAACAGTGCTGAATGCGAAGAAGTTTCAAATCATGCCGATGCAGAGATTCTTGATTATAAATACGATATTGAAATTGAGAATAATGGTTCTTTGAAAGATTTGGCTTTTGAGGCTTTGAAGTTTGTTGAGGATGAAGACTTAATGTTCAGGCATTGGGTTACTTTCCATGTAAAGGACAATGGTGAAGTTATTGAAGTAGAAAAGGAGCTAAAGTTTTGACTAATCGAGAATTTTTGAAAAATTTTTCTGAGAAGGATTTTGTGAGATGGCTCGCCGGTTTTGAACTAGTTGAGAACGCGCCATGGCTTCAGTGGCTGGATAAGGAACACTGTCAGAAATGTCCTCCAATTATAGGGCGCTTGGAGAGCCATGACCACGATCAGTCGTTTGCCCCATGTGAATTTGAAGTGGATGAGTGCCCATATGGAGTGGCGGATTTGACAGATGAAGAGCTGATTGAAATGTGGCTTAGTAGCGAAAGGGAAGAAATTTGAATTTTTCTTTTCTTTTTGATATAATAAAAGAAAAAGGAAGTGATAGAATTTGGAGCTAAGCAAAACTCAAGAAGAAATTTTGGCGGCATCTGCTTCTGTTGTATTTGTTCAATCTTGTGCTAGTAGCGGCAAGACGAGATTATTGACCGAGAAAATTCGTCAATCTATTTCGCGCGCGAAAAAGCTGGTAGCTTTCACTTTTACAAATATGGCTGCGGCAGAAATTCGCAGCAGGTTGAATGTTGAAAATAGTGATGCAATTTGGATTGGCACCATCCATTCCTACTGCGCAAGGTGCTTATTGCGCGCGGGCGTCACAGAAGCAGGAAAATATTTGAATAATGAAAATTTTGATGGTCTTTTTGATCTTGCGCGAAGCCATCCAGGGGCTTTTCCTTCTTTAGACATTTGCCTTCTGGATGAGGCACAGGATAGTAATGAAGATCAATTCAATTTTATTTTTTCAATTATCAAAAGTGCGGAATACTTTGTAGTCTATGATGAGCGGCAGTCTATTTATCGATGGAATGGAAGTAGACCAGATCTTTTGAAATATTGGGCTTACGAACTAAACGCTTCTATTTATTCAATGGATGAAAATTATCGTAATGGTAGCGATATTCTTGATTTTGCGCGGGATATTATTAGAAAAAATAAAATGAGTGATTTATCTATTCCGATGCGTGGAGTGCGTGGAAGGGTCATTGAAGTTCCTTTTTCTATCAAGTATCTTGTTGATGAAATCAAGTCTACTTCTAATTATGGCGATTGGATGGTGCTCGCGCGCACAAATGCTGAAGTAGATGATATTTTTGATAAGTTGACTGATGCTGGAATTCCATGCGATACATTCAAGCAAGGTGACCTGTCAAAAGATGAGCTAAGCGAAAAGATGAAAGCAGATACTGTGAAGGTTCTTACTGGCCATAGCGGAAAAGGATTAGAGGCTCGTTTTGTTGCTGTCTATGACGCACGGATGTGGAATGAAGAAGAAGTTTGTATTTCATATGTTATGGCGACTCGCGCGCGTGACCGCCTAATTTGGTTTACTAAACCAGTTGTAAAAAAGAAACCTCGAAGAAACTCAATGACGAGTTGGGAGTAAATATGGAAAAAATATCAGCATTACTTTTTATGGTTTCTGCTGTTGTTTTTCTAATTCTTTTCATTGGACAAAAAAAGAAAATAAAGCAAAAAAATTATGAAATTGAGCAACTAAAAGAAAAGAATAAAAAAGATGCTGAAAATTTTTGGAAAGATTTGGATGTGGCAGAACAAAAAGTTTATGAAGATAATCACAAAAAGAGAAATGAGCGACTTCAGCAATTGAATGAAATTATTACTAAGCAAGAAACTTTTCAAGTGAATAGAAAATCTTCAATTGAAGAAGAAATCCAAGAACTCCGTTTACAAAAACTTCAGCAGCTTCAAAATCAGCTTATCATAGATAAAGCGCAAATTGACCAAGATAAAAGAGATTATGAATTAGAACTTGAAAAGGTGAAGTGCGAACTTTCTCAATTTCAAGCAAAGCGCCAAGCAGTGAATGAAGCGATTCGGCGCGAGCGTGAAGTTGAGGAAAAAGAGGATTTCTATCGCATTTGTCTTTTGCCAGAAGAAATTGAAGATATAGAAGTCTTGAAAAGTTTGGCACCAAGGCTTCGGCATCGTGAAATAGTTCCAAAACTAATGTGGGATACAATGGTTTCGCGTGCGACGAAGGAAATGATAAAGCGAGTAACAGGTGGCCGCGCAGTTGGTGGTATTTACAAAATTACCTATATTCCAACTGGTGAATCTTATATTGGGAAAACGACTGATTTTGGAACACGTTGGCAATCACACGTCCAAACCGCGCTTGGTATGGAGAAAGTTGCTCGTTCAACTCTTCATGTACATATGGCTTCTCATGGAATTCAAAACTATACTTTTGAAATTTTGGAAGAGGTTGCGCGTGAAAAGCAAACAGAAAGAGAAAAATTTTATATTGAGCTTTATGGGACGCAAAAACAGTTGAATATGAGGATTGGTTGATGGATTTCAAAGTATTAGTAATTACAGATAAACCTGATTATTGGTTTGATTATTTTCGAGAAGGGCTGCATGACTTTTGTATTATTTCAGGCTCTAGCGGGAATATAAAAGCAAAGAATGGTTTCTTTTCAGCTAAAATTTGTAGAAATTATAATGATGGAATGAGAGGGTATGATCCAGATAAAATTATTTTTGATAAAGATGTTTCAGTTGAAGATTTTTGCTCAATTAGCGCTTTACTTGCTCATAGGAAAAGAATAGCGTTTACAAAAAATTCCACTAGACAGTCAGTGTATGTTGAGGAGTTTTGATATGAGTAATGAATATAAAGATTATTATGAAGGAATAAAAAGCGTAAATGATGATATTTATGGTCAACTAATAAAAGGCGATGTTTGTCTTAATATGGAAGATTTAGCATACTTTTTACCTGAACTTAATACCTATGGAATTCATCAACTCCGAATTGACCAGATTGATAAAGAATATTTTGTAATTGATGTTGACGATAAAACAAGGTGGGAGTGGAACAATAATGAAGAAAATTCTATGTGATTTGTGTAAAAGAGACATCAAAGAAGAGAAAGATATATGGTATATCCAAATTCCTTTTTATCAAAAAGATGGCGTTTATGTAAATGGTAAGCTTATTGGTGAGTTTGGTTCTTATTTAGGCTATAAGATAATTGAGCTTTGTCCAATTTGCGCAAGCGGCTTCGCGCAAGGCGTTGAAGAACAGATGAAAGAATTAGGAATGGAAATTTGATTTCTATCTTTTTTCTGATATAATAAAAGAAAAAGAAAGGAAGATTTGGAATGAGTTTTATAATTGATGGCGTTGATTTTGAAAATCTTGAAGCTGAGAAGTATTGGAGTTTTACTTCTTCCTATACGCCCGAAAGAAAGAAACGAGAAGCAATCAACATGGTCTATTCTGGAGATTATCTTGGGGCGCGTAAGATGGATGGAGCATACTATCGAGCTATAATTTCTGAAGATGGTGAACTTCGTCTTCAAGGTCGATCTAAGTCTGTAAAAGGCGGGTATCTAAATAAGATTGATTGGGTTCCTCATTTGAAGTCTTTCTTTGAAACTCTTCCGCGAGGAACTTGTCTACTTGGCGAAGTCTACTTTCCAAAGAATGAGGGTTCCTATAATACTACGACAATCATGGGCTGTCTTGCGCCTAAAGCGGTCGCGCGCCAAGAAGCAGGAGAAAAACTTCATTATTATGTTTTTGACATTTGGGCTTATGGTGGAGAAAGTTATTTGAATAAGACAGCGGAAGAGCGTTTTACAATGGTTCAGAATCTTCCTAAGTCAGATTATGTTGAGTTTGCTCAATACTATGAAGGCGCTGAGTTGTGGCAGAAATATCAAGAGATTTTGGCTGAAGGTGGAGAAGGTGTTGTTATTACTCGACGTGATTCTAAACCACAACCAGGTAAGCGATCGGCGCGGAAGACTCTTAAATTGAAGAAAGAACTCCAAGAAACACTCGATGTCTTTATTTACGGCGGGAATCCTCCGACCCGTCTTTATTCTGGAAAAGAAATCGAAAACTGGCAGTATTGGCAAAATACTGTTACGCACGAACTTATGTGTGGCGACCATTATAAGAAATATTTTGAGGGTGATACAATTGAACCTGTCACAAAAATGTATTATATGCGTGGTGCTGGTAGTCTAAAGATTGGTGCGTATAAGGATGGAAAACCGGTTCAGATTGGTAGCTTGAGCGGCTTAGATGATGAAATTTTGTTGAATTGGAAGGACTATATTGGAAAGGTCGCAGAAATTACTGCGATGGAAGTTATGCGAGATAAAATGGGGAAATTTTCTGGTTTACGTCACAGCCGTTTTTTAAGATTTAGAGATGATAAAAACCCTAAGGAATGTACTATGGAGCAATTTTTATGATAGTTTATATATATACTTTTCCTAATGAGAAAAAATATGTTGGACAGACCAGTCAAAGGTTAAATGACAGAGCGAATCATGGAGATGGTTACAAAGAAAGTCCGGCAGTTTATAATGCTATTCAAAAGTACGGATGGGATAATCTTAAAATAGAAATTTTTCCTTGTACTTCTAAAGAAGAAATGGATGTGTTAGAAAAATACTATATAAAGTTATATAAAACTTTTGATAATAAATTTGGCTATAATTTAACTTTTGGTGGAGAAGGGAGCATTAAATATGATTATGATAAAATCATAGAACTTTGGAAAAACGGACTTGGGATAACTGAGATAAGAAATGAAATAGGATGTTGTTGGGAGACAGTAAGAGCAGCTCTTGAAAAATATAAATTATATGACAAAGAAGAGGTAAGAAAAAGAAAAAAGCGACAAATAAAGGAATCCAATTCAGTATTAGCCTTACAAAAGTATTATACCGTTCTAAAAGCTAAAGAACAAAGAAGACAAAATGGACTGAAGGGCGCTCAAAGTCGAAGTAAAGCCGTCATTGTATACAAAGATAAAGAGAAAACCCAATTTGTTGGTCGCTATAAAAGCGGCAGAGCCGCAGCAAAAGCTTTAAATATCGACCATAGCTTGCCCTCATATGCTTTAACTCATAATAATTATAGTAGTGGTTATTACTTCTTTTTCGACGAAGATAAAGTTCCGCGTGACTGCCAGTGGGAGACAATTTTTGGTTGAGTAAATTTGAAGAAAAAATCGCGCGTATCCTTACAGATGCGCGCGTTCTTTTTATAAGAGAAAAGACTTTCAAAGACCTCAAGCACGGTTATCTTCGTTTTGATTTCTATCTCCCTCAAAAAGAGGTCTGCTGTGAACTAGATGGGTTCCAGCACTTTGAATATACAAAATTTTTTCATAAAAAACGGAGTGATTTTACAAAAGCACAAGAGCGCGACCGCATAAAAAATTCTTACTGTCTCGCGCATAAGATACCTCTTTATCGGATTCCTTATTGGGAAATGGATAATGTTCATTGCGTAGACGACTTATTTCAAGAGAAGTTTCTTGTCCATTCAAAATATCATAATGACGACATCTATCGAGAGTATCGCAAAAGAATGAAGGAATCTAAATAATTTTCGACTTCTCTTCGGGAAGAAATAAGCGGGAGGAGTTCCAATTGAATTTTTCTAGTATTGCCAGCGCAATTGGCGGGTTCCTTGTTCTAATTTATTTAGTGTGGCAAGTTGTTGTAAAATTCTGCGGAGAAAAAGAGTGGTTTAGTAAACGCCGAAAAGAGCGTCAAAAACAAAAGGAAGAAGAAAATAAAAAGCAGCTCAAAGAGACTATCAAAGAGGTAATTGAGCCAATGCTTTTGGAACTAAAAGAAAGAGACAATGAGCAAGATAGAAAATTGACTTGTCTTATTCATTCTTCTAATGATATGATGCGCGCGGAAATAGTAAAGATTTATTATCGTTATCTTCCATATAAGAAAATGCTTCAGCATAGCCGCGAACTCTTGAATAAGCTATTTCATGATTATCACGACCAAGGTGGTAATAGTTTCATTGAAGATATGTATAATGAAATGAAAACTTGGCCAGTTGTTAATAATGATAAAGATTTGAGGGAATAAAAAGAAAGGACACATCGAAAGACGTGTCCTTTTCTACTTATTTACCTTTTACGCGCTCGATAACTTCGGCTATTGCACTAGAGCCAGACATTAGAACTAGGCCAGTTATAATTTTGCCAGCAATTGTAACGCTCTCAACTAAGCCACAGGCCATAATTAGGTCGAGGTTGAAGGAAAAGACAAGAGCGAAAGCAAATAGGGCAGAAACCGCAATGGTAATCCACTTACTAAAAGAAAGTTTGCCCCAAATTTCATCCTTTCCTCGTTGAATAACATACCACATAATGCTGGAGAGCGCGATAATAAGAGTTAGCATTTCCATACTCCATTCCTCCATTCAGAAATATTTCTAAAGAAAAGAGGCCTCACATATTCCATAATCCATAAATTTGAAACTTTTGAAAAATTTTGATATAATATTTATAGAAAATAAAGGAGGCAGAAAGAATGGCTCGTGTAACACAAGAGGATATAATTCATATCAATGATGTTTATTATAAGTGTCGAACCTATGCAGAAACCGCGCGACAGACTGGTTTTTCTGCTTCTACAGTAAAGAAGTATGTAATTACGGGGTATCAGCCAGCAGAAGCAGTTAGAGTGGAAAAATTTGATAGGCCTTTGCCTGAGTTTGACCCAATGATTTTTGTTCAGAAAGAGGATTGGGCTTCGTTCTGTGAATATACGTTAGAAGAAGCAGCACGTATTGAGGAACTTTGGAAGGAGATGACGCTATAATGGAAAAGTATTTTTATCTTGAAGAGAGTCCTTATCTCCCCACTTACTGTATGCTTTATACCAATATTGAGAAGATGCCTTTTCCAAATGGAATTAGAGGCTCTTATTCAATGATGGCTGCGCGGGTTCTTGGATTAGATTATGCAGACTTCTTGAGGTTCGCACGCGACGTTCTCGAAGCAAAGATTATGGGCAAAGGTGAATGCTATCCTCGCGCATATTTTAGAAAAACTCCTGAAGTCCTTCAGATGGTAAAGCTACTGAATAAGCGGATGGAGTTGATTATGAATTTGCGCGCGAAGCCCTACGAGCTGAAAAAACAAGTCAATGGAGACATTGTAAAGGAGAATTTTGATGTATCTAACAGCTGAGTTGCTACGAAAATATGGCGCGGACCGGGAGAAAGTCCAAGAATTTGTTGGAAGATTTCCAAATGGTATTGAAGCACTAGACTTTCTTGAAGAAATTGGTCCCGAAGCGATTGCTGGCGACTATAGTCCGTGGCTTGAGGCATTATATTGGGGCTATCGAATGCTACCTTGGACTACCAAAGAAAAAGAGAAATACTGTGAAGTTTTGAATATTGATAGTTCTTCTAGCGTCTATGAAAGTTATGATGTAGAAGAAAGTGAAAAAGTTATTCATTCTGACCACATTTATCTGAGTGGAAACATTGATAACTGTAGTGATATTAGAAATAGTAATTATGTTGCTTCTAGTGCTACAGTTGAAGGAAGTGATGGCGTCCTAAAGTCAGAATATATTGTGAATAGTAGTCTAATTGATACTGGAATGGACATTCAAAGTTCAAAAGAAATTTATAAAGCATCGCATGTGAAGAAAAGCCAGAAGTGCGCGCGAGTCGATAGTATTGAGAATTGCGTCGGAATTTTCAGTTCTTCTGGATGTGAAGAGGTCTATTACTCTTCTTTTATGAAGAATTGTCATCATTGTCTTTTCTGTGATGATATTGAGGATGCTTCTTTTAGAATTTTCAACCAACCAATGCCTGAGAAGGATTTCTTCGTAATTCTTTCGATGGTTGAGAGCTATTTTGATAACAAGCTTGAACCTTTGATTGAAACTACAGTAAATGACGAATTTTATTTTGGCCTTGATTGGCATGTTTCGACGCACTTTACAAAGATTTACAGAAGCTTGTCGCAGGAGATTTTCAATCAACTTTATAGACTACCTGGTTATAATGACTGGCTGATGTATCAGATTACATTGAATACTCTAAGTTTTCGAGATTTGAAAAATAGCTAAATTTTGAGTATAATATTTATACAAAATGGTTGAGGGAAGGAAAAAGAAATGACTTATCATTGGAAGACAGAAGTAGCAATTCTTGAAAATCGCATCCATCTTCTTGAACAGCGTGGAGATAATACATCAATTCTCGCAAAGCTCAAGCGAAGACTTAGAAAGCTATTATCTAGCTCTTATTGAGCTATTTGGCGCACGACAGAAACTTACCGTGAATGTCTGAAGTGGCCTCAGTTGGGAAGGCTTACCAGCTTTATAAAAACCGAGCAATCAAGACAAAGTATTAGCTACACTTTGAGGAAGCAAAGAGGTGGGCGGGAGTCGGCTCTCCCGTAGCTAGAAACCGATTACAGGGTTAAGCGCAAGACGCTTAGGCCAAGCTATGATGTTATATTTCCGGGGCAATTTCGGTAGTATGACGGAGCTTTTGTCAAGGGTTAGGAGATTTCCACAGATTGCCTAGGGGTCTACCTCGTAGGAGACTACCGAAAGAAAATCTCCATCTTTATCCTGTCTTAGCACAACGGTAGTGCAACCGGCCTATACCCGGCATAAGGCTCCAGATTAGAGCACGATCTCGGTTCGAATCCGAGAGGCAGGACCAACGGATAAAACTTGTTGTGAGCAAACTTACAAGTTACCTTTTTGACCTCACAAACAATTATACAAGCATATCTTACGCGCAAACTAGATATGGCTCCCTCTGGGAGAAAGGTGATTGCGCGGCAGGTTAGCGCTCCTGTCTAAGTTCAAAACGCATTATATCCCCTTTTAGTGTAATGGTTAGCACAGCAATTGAGGGCAAGAGCGGTTCGATCCCGCAGAGGGGAGTCAAAGATAAAATTATCTTTTCTACACGGAGAAACTATTGATTCCGAAAACTATCTAATACAAATTGAAAGGAAATTTTTATGGAAAAGATTTTTGAACTCTGTAAAGAACGTGGTATCAGGTGTTATTTCAGTTATTGGAAGCTCGACGATTCTATTCACTTTGCTTTCACTAGAACATTTGCTGGCCAAGATTGTAAATTTATACAGGTCGTTTCGATCAAGGATATTAATAATAATTCTCATGTTATCGGACAGTACATTGCAGAACTTATTGAAGACAAGCTGTCGGATGAGAATTGTAGAAAAATGATTCTCGACAGAATTGAAAAGCTTCTTTGAAATCTATTTTTATAATAAGAAAAATAGGTACACTACTTTCTTCGTGTTCCGTAGTAACTGGATTTATAAATATCCTCTATTGGTGTAATGGTAGCACACTTCCCGTCAAGGAAGAGGGTCGGTTCGATATCCTGCATAGAGGACGGCTTGACACAGCCGGAGTGTTATCTCTGGCATACGGATTAGCGTATGCAAAGCATTTGTCTTCGGATGGTAAAATGCGAGAGAAGTCATCCCCTTGAACTTCTCTACTACATACATCCCTAGCGGTTGTTATGCTGAGACCGATGGCGCGACGGTCGTTTATAATATCGCGCCACTTGTCTAAAATGCGGGTGTAGTATAATGGTTATTATGTCTGCCTTCCAAGCAGAAGATGGGGCTTCGATTGCCCTCACTCGTTCCACCGCCCCATGGGAAGTTTGCCTCCAATAAGTCACATGACCACTACTAGATTGCACTAGTTGACTGAATAAAGGTGGTTTTATATGCACTTGTAGCTCAGTTGGTAGTAGCAATTGCCTTTTAAGCAATGGGTCGGGCATTCGAGTTGCCCCAAGTGCACCATTTTATTTGGAATCAATAGCTTGTCCACCTTTGGGCGACCCGTAATAGCCGGACATTTGAAAATTTCTTCTCGTAAATGTTTGAAATTTTTCTGATTTTTTGATATAATATTTACAGAAAGTGAGGGAAACGAAAATGGAAACTGAAACTCCGTGGAAGCCCGAAGTAAAGAAGATGTCTCCCGAACAACTTGAGAAGTGGACGGCGCTCCGTAAAAAGTGTCAAGTCTTTCCTTCTCGAAAACCATATTCGCGCAAAATCAAACATAAAAATCGAGAAAAAGAAGAAAACGAAATTTGAAAAACTTCTAAAATTTTGGTATAATATTTATACAAGATGAGAGAGGAACTGGTCTTTTCCTTTCTACCAGTTCCTCTCTCAGAAAGTCCTAATGTGGCTTACTTGAAAACTATCCGATGTAGTTCAACTGGTTAGAACACCGCATTGATAAAGCGGAGCTGTCGGTTTGAGATCCGGCCTTCGGATAGTTGGTAAGCAGTCCCAAGCCTGCATAAACACAGAGGGAGACTAATAGCGGTATTACAGTGGCCAATGTAATATCCAAAATTTCGAGACAGGCAAGTCTTCAGGCAATAGATGTCTGATAAAACAACGACGGCGAAGGAGTCGCGACCTTCGGAGGAGCCGAGATAAACCTACGGGGAACCGCCATCGGAGAAAAGGAATTTGTTAGTCAAACCAGTTTCGTGGTTCTGGGACTCAAAACCGCCTCGCGCAGTTCTTACGGCGCAATATAAATAGATAGGCGCAATCTGGCATGGCGTGACGTCCAGAGTTCCCGTAAACTAACCTATAAAGTTTACGCGGGGTTGAGTGAAGCCCGATAGCCTCGTAATAAAAATAGAGGGCTTTTCCATGGCACTGTAATCCAATTGGCAGAGATAGCGGATTCAAAATCCGTAAAGTGTGGATTCGAATTCCACCAGTGCTACCAACCAGTTTTTAGACTGGTGGAAATGCTACCAAAAGTGCATCCTTGGTCGTGGGAGATATGGGATAAATGACCTAAATATGGCGCGGTCATCTAATGGTAGGATAGAAGGCTCATTACCTTCCAATGCTGATTCGACTTCAGCCTGCGCACCCATTCGTTTAGGCGAAACTCTCGTAGAGGATGGATTTTACGGTTCAACTACCACCGGCTTCCGAGCCCGACCGATATGGCTGACAACGAAGATATGTGGCTTTGTCATTTGCCGAGAGTATAATAAATAAAAACGAAAGCAAACCGTTTATTTGTTCCTTGAAAATAAAATATCTTAGAACTCGATGACAAACATTCTGTGACTAGGAATGTCGAGGCGTTTTGAAAAGGGCGGCAGACAACGAACAAGGATACTTGTGGATACTGACCGGCGCGCGTGACGTGAGTTGCGTGCCAGAGAGGATGAACTCCCAATCCTAAGAAGCGGCATCGAGACTAACGCAAGTAAAGGTAGGACGCGCGTCGCTGGCGTAATAGAGGCTTTCAAGATAATTGAGAGCTGAATCCTAATCTCCCTTAGTTGGTGACTGTGGGTGGATCATTTGATTAGGAAATAACCACAAGCCAGTTTGTTGTGAAGCGAAGAAATTCGTGTATAAGACGTGTATGTGGCCTCTGAGTAGCCAAAGACAAGCACAATAATGAGATTTAATAATAATAATAGGAGTTATTACTAAAATTGCTGAATGGCTGGTGAAAAGTTCTAGTAATCAATCCAGAAGAGACTCTTGCGCACGTAAGTGCGGCTATGGGAAGTATGCGCGGGACGCTGTGTATGCTCAGCCCCATGGTACTCTTGACTGAATATACTTGAAGTTAGTCTTCGGTAGGTTGAAGAACCCATAGATATTTTATTTTTAGGGAACAAATCCCTTTCGACGGATAGGAACGTCGAAAATTTTGAATGATAGGAGAGGAACTATTATGGCAAGATATTATAGCGACATTACAAATAAGCTCTACGATAGCATGGATGACCTTGAAGAGGCTGAAAAGAAGATTATCGCAAAACGAGAAGAGAAAAGAGTGGCAGAACAGAAGCGTGCAGACGAGCGCAAAGTTCGCGCGCAGGAGATTGATGAGTTACAGAAGACTTACGTAGACGCCCGAAAGGCGTATACAGAAGCTCTTGAGAAATTCTGTAATGATTACGGAACCTTTCATACCTCCATTTCTTCTGATAATCTTTTCGATTTTCTTTGGAGTTGGATGTAATAGAAACGGCGCCCTTGATTGGGCGCTTTTCTTTTATAAAAGAAAGGAGTTTTTATGACACTTTATTTCCAAAATAATGCGGGCGTAAGACGAATAATTGGTTTTCCAGAAAATCGCGGGGAAGCCTATCATATGATTCATGTTTTTTTAACTGATCATCATTATAAATCTTACTATACAAGAGAATGGACGGATGAAAATGGTGAAACTTGGGTAGATGTTGGAAGTCATACCGAATTTTTTATCTGGTGCTAAGTCTTTCGAGTTTTTGCACGCGCGACCTCTTATTAGAGGAAAGGAAAATTTTCCCATAAGGAGAACTTATATGAAGAAAAATGAAGATTTTGAGATGATTCCTCTTGTTCAAATTCCGGAAAGTGCAAATTATGCTTTGCCGGATGACAATCTCCTGTCGTTCTATAATGATTTGAATGAACGATTATTCTGGGTTACAGATGAAATAAATTCCTATTCTTTGAATTTGGTTCATTATATTTTGAAATGGAATAGAGAAGACAAAGGACTTGAGCCTTCCGCGCGGAAGCCTATTCGTCTTCTTATTTTTAGCCCTGGTGGAGATTTAGATATCGAAGAAACTTTGGTTTCTTTAATTAAACTTTCTAAAACTCCTATTTATGGATTTGCTATGGGAATGGTTGCTTCTGCTGCCTCAGTTTTATTTTTGTCAACACACAAGAAGTATGCCTTAAAGAGTGCTTATTTTATTTTACACAAGGGTAGTTGCAGTAATATTTCTGGAGATTATACGAATGTCCAAAATGCTATGGCTGACTATCGCAGACAGATTGAAAAGCTGGAAAAATTTTATGTCTCCCATACAAAAATTCCTCAAGAGGAAATCAAAGTAAAACTGAATGCTGATTGGTATATCAGAGGAGAAGAACTCATTGATAAAGGCATTATTGATGAGTGGGTAGATGATATTGAGATGCTATTATAATGGGATACATTTATAAAATCGAAAATAAAATAAATGGGAAAATTTATATTGGAGAGACAGCAAGAACTCCTGAGCGGCGTTGGTATGAACATATTTTTTATTCTATGGCAACTAAGTCGCATTATTATGCTCTTCAAAATGCTATAAGGAAATATGGCGAACAAAATTTTTCATTTGAAGTCCTTGAAGAATGTCAAAATGAAGAACTTGAAGAAAGAGAAAAGTATTATATTCAAAAGTACGACAGTTTTATTAAAAATGGAAAAGGATATAATATGACTTTTGGTGGGGGTAATGGAGTAAAAGTAGACCGAGAAAAAGTTTTTCAGTTATGGCAGCGAGGTTTATGCTGCAAAGAGATAGCAAAACAACTTGATTCCTCTGGCGCGACAGTAAGTGAAATTCTGAAAGAAAATTATGGAATAACAAGAAAACAAATTTACGAGCGCGCTGCAAAGAAAAATAGAGAAAAAAATGGCAAAAAAGTTAAACAATATTCTCTTAATGGGCAATTGATTCAAGAGTTTGCATCTATCGCTGAAACAGGAGATAAAAATCTCTCTATGGCTATTTCTACTGGTTATCCTTCTCATGGGTATTTTTGGGTGGCTGAAGATTCTCCATACTCAATTGAACAATTGGTAAGTCGAGGAACAATAGACCCAAAATGGAAGCCAGTTGCTCAATATACTTTAGATGGGCAATTTATAAGGACTTACCGTTCAATAAAAGAAGCGAAAGAAATTACTGGGGCTTCAAAAATTGGAATGGTTTGTCATGGAAAAAGGACTCAGTCTAGAGGATATATCTGGAAATTTATTGAAAAATAGGGAGGTTTCTTTTTTTGGATTATACAGGAATTAGAGAAGTTTCGCTTACCCAAGAAGAACTAGCTCAATTTTATCAAGGAGATTTTCCAATTCTCAACTTATTGGAGAATCAATATGTTTTTTTCCGAGACGAAACAGATAAGATTGTAGATAAATTCTTCTGGCGTGAAGGACATTTAGAAAGAGTTCCTTTTCTAACCATCAAAAATGATTTTTGTGGTATTATCAAGCCACGCAATCCTTATCAAGAGTGCGCGATTCATATGCTCAATGATAGGAAAGCCCCCGTAAAGATTTTTACTTCCGTTTATGGCGGAGGAAAAGACTTCTTGATGTCTGCGCAAGCGCTTTCTCTAATTGAAAAGGGAATTTTTGAAAAATTGATATATATTCGTCCTAATGTTTCTTTGGGAGATGTCCCTGATATCGGTTATTTGAAAGGCGATGAATTCTCTAAGCTAAGCTGGACACTAGCTCCACTTTGGGATAAATTTGGCGGGCGTGAAACTGTTGAACAAATGTGTCAAAACGGACAAATTGAACTAGTTCCACTTCCTCATATTAGAGGTCGTTCTTTTACCAATGCTCTTGTATATGTTAGTGAGGCACAAAATATTACAAGAGAAGTCGCTCGATTGATTATTTCTCGTATCGGAGAAAATAGCGAAATTTGGTATAATGGTGATTATCGTCAAGTGGATAGAAGAATGTATGAAGGAGATAATGGCTTGCGCGCAACCATTGATGCCCTAGCTGGTAATTCACTATTTGAAATGGTATATTCTCCAATTACAGAGCGTTCAGAGGTAGCGAGACTAGCTGACCTTATATAATTGAAAAACCAGCACCGGACTTCCTGCGGCGCTGTTTTCATATATCGTAGGGAGAGGGCGTGAGTCCTCTCCTTATTTTATGGAGTGAGATAAATGGCATATCAATCTGTCTATTGGAAAAAATATGATAGGTCAAAGATGTTTTCTCAAATGGATGTTTTTTATAATTATCTTGGAGAAGACCCCGCGCGGCCTTCACTGGCAGTTTTGAAAGGAATGGCAGAAGACAGTTTCAATCGCCACTTGAATCAGATAAGAGAGATCTCAAAAAATGTTGAACCTTATAGACGTATTGCTGAGGCAGAAAAGGAAAAGGAATTAGCTCTTTTGCGCGAGGTCTTTGGGCAAGACCTTCATATAAATCTTCAAGACCAAAATGATGTAAAGTCGTTGATTGAAGCATTGAACAGTGTTTTGAATATAAAAGATGTATATAATAGGAATGTTCGAACTTTGGAGCTTTCTAAGGGTGGTATGAAAAGCGTTGTATCTTTCTTCCCAACCTATTTTCTCCAAGTTTGGAATGAACAGTGGGAAGACATCTATTTAGCGACTTGTGACATGTTCGCGCGAGGAAAAATTACATTGGAAGATGCCTTGAAAAAAGAGGTCAATAAAAGAATTGATAATATGACAATTGAAGCAATAGAGAGAATGTTGTCCGCGCGAGCTGAGATGAAGGATATGCGCGAAGACGATAAATATAATAAAGCTTACCAAGAATTGCTTGACGCAATTAGGACTCTTCCAAAGTACAGAAATGAAATCATCGAAAGAATTCGTTCAATTTATCAACTAGACAAGCTAAGTGACAGTATTACAGAGCAAATCAAAGGGGAAGGACACATAACAAAGAAACAAATAGAAAAGAAACTAAAAAATTCTGCTAAAAAACCAGTTGAAATTCAATCAGCTTCGCGCGGAGGACTGACTTTAGAGGCTATTGAGAAAATGGTTTTCAATATGGTTGGAGACAAAATAGAAGCTAATGGTGGGATGGCTAGAACCATTCATACTGGTAAGATTGGTAATATGAAAGCAGATAATATTATGACAATTGGCCTTGCTCCTTCCATCATTGATGAATGGCTTGATGATATTATGGAGATTTCTGGTTCATCGCGCGCAGATAATATAGAAAGAATTCGACGTCTTGGAGAATTGACACAAAATGCAGATAAAGGTTTTATAATCTATTCTAGTGATAAAAATTATACTTTGAATCAGAGATTTCGTGAGCAATTTGGTTTTTCTGCCGGATCGGCACTGTCCGCTCAATCATTTTATGATGTTACGCGCAATGTAAATAAGAACGCGCGCACTTTTACTGGTTTATTGGTCAATACAATTGGCGGAGCTATAATGGATACCGAAGGAATGCGGGACCGTTTAGCAGAAATTATCGCAGAGGACATTGCCGTAATGCTTTTTGATGATTATCAGACAATTGGTGATTTTAGAGGGAAAACAGGAGCTCGCGCCATTCATATAATGAATTTAGGTAATATAATGATACCTCTTTCTGTTTTTTTGACGATGTTCGCCAACGCAGTCGAGCAAGCGGAAAGTGAACCTTCTGATTTTGTGAAGGTTGCTATTATGACACCTGAAATTGAATTCAAAACATATTCAGAGCAACTGGAATGGCAAGCTAGAGAAAGGGCAACTTCTAGCGAAGCATGGAGCTTTCAGCGTGAGCAAGCTCTCCAGAAGACTCGGATTTCGATCCGTTTCTTCCGAGAATTCCGTTCTTTCATCACCACGCTCGGCCAATAATTTGAAAATCAAAAAAAATTATGATATACTATTTATAGAAAGTAGAAAGGAAAGAGAATATCATGAAGCCTTCTTTTGAATTGGTTGCCTCTATTATTGATGAGCTTATTGAAGACACTGATTATGGTAACATTTATGATTATGTTTTCGACGGTGCTAGTGATATTAGTTGTTGGTTTTACGAGGTAGAGAGCTATACTCATTTTGAGATGGCACACGGCTATACAAAAATTGTCATTGAAAGCGATAGATTAGGTGATTGGGTTTTGAAAATTCCCATCATCAGGAAAAGAAAAGATTTTTGCGCAATCGAGGTTGCTAATTATAAAGCTGCCTGTGAGGCTGGACTTGAGAGATTTTTTGCTCCTACTTTTTTCTTTGCTGAAATTTCAAATATTCCAGTTTATATTCAGAAAAAAGTTTATTGCTGCGAAGGCGATGTTAGTGATAACTTCTATGATTGGACTGCACGACAGATGGAAGAAAGTCGCTACGAGTATGATACCGATGATGAATTTGATGATGCCGTTTATGAAGAGGCTTCTAATCTAACCACCCAGAGTTCTTTGCGCGCGATGTTTGAAGAAACAAATGACCTTGAAGACATTGATAAGCTTTATTGTTTTTGTAATAAATTTCATATCAACGACCTTCATTCTGGAAATTACGGTTTTGATAACGGCCGCGCGGTTATTATAGATTTCTCTGGTTTCTAATTTTTAGAGAACACTAAAGAAAAACCCACTTTAGAATAAGGTCTATTGATTTCGTCGAAAAGGAGGAAAAATGAAAGTAAGAAAAGTGATTATTGCTTTGATACTTTCTTTTCTTCTCTTCTCTAATACAAGCGCGCACTGCCTCAAAGAGATTGAGATAACAGCACGCGCGCAAATAGCAATTACACAATGTGAACTACTAAAAATTTCAAATAAAGTTATTTTGGATGCATTCCAAATTCCAAGCGTCCCTGCCAATGGCGAAATGCCAAAAAGTGGGGAAGAAATAGAGAAAGAAGAAAATGAAATTGAAATTCTAGCAAAATTACTGTTTTGTGAAGCGGGCGCGACTTCCTGGGATTGTCAAGTTTACGTTTGTTCTGCCATTCTAAATCTATCAGAATATACTGGACGTTCAATTTGGGATATTGCGCATGATATCAATACTATGGCAGTTGCGCCGTATGTTGATTATGCCAGTCCACTCCCTACGCAGTATGATATAATTGAATATGTGATGGAAGAAGGAAAGATTGAAGGAGTAATGTTCTTTAGAACAAGTTATTATCATCCTTTTGGAACACCAATTTGTTCTATTGATAATGTTTATTTTTCTTCTCCATAAGGAGGGATAATGAATCAAATTATTTTGCCTCATGGTAATGGCGCGCCAGGTATTTCAAATTTGCCAGAGTATGGTCTTGGCGTAGATACAAAAAATTTTTTGCTTTACTATAGAAAAAATAATGAAATAGTGCCAATCAACGCGCCTGCGCAAATTTTTGTCTCAGGAAGTGAACCAACTGGCGATAAAGATATGATTTGGTTTGATGATAGCGCGCAAGAAGAAATTTACTTTATGAAAATAAAGAGGAAGGGAGCTTCAGAATGGTTTACTCCGCTAACTGATTTGGTTAGTGGGACTTCTGGAATTTTGAGAATAAACAAAGGTGGAACTGGTAGGAGTTCTTGGACTCAAGGCCAGATAGTTTACTCTCCTAATGGAAGTTCTCTTGGACAAATTCCAAATGAAGCTGGCGCATTATATTGTGATGGTTCAAAGCCGCCTAAGTTTGGAACTTTGCCTATTATAAGAGGAGGCACTGGTGCAACTTCTAAAAGTGGCGCGCAGAAAAATCTAGGAATTCAATATGGCACAGCCAGTATTACAACCAAAACCTCTGGTTCTAATTCTACTGTTAGTGTAACTTTTCCAACTGCATTTTCATCTGTACCGAAAGTTATTGTCAGCCAAGTATTCAATGATAAAAATATTGTAATACTAAAAGATAATATTAGTGCTACAGGTTTTACTGCTATTCTTGAAAGTGGTTTTTCTAGTGTAGTAACTAGGGAATTTGATTGGTTAGCAATCTCAACATAAGTTCGAAAGGAGGCGAGAAAAATTTCTACTTCAACTACGCCCTCTAATTTGGTAATAAACAAATTTCCAAATAGAGAAGTTTATGAAAAGATAAAAGAAAAGGGGAGTCTTGGCGCGGATGACGTAAATGTCTTGGAGGATTATCCTGGACTGGAATGGAAGGGAGAATATTCTTCTACTGCAACTTATGTCAAAGGTGATATTGTCTATTACGAGAATATGCTCTATGTAATGGTTAGTGCAAGTGTAATTGGCGCAATTCCAGGAATCGATAATGATTGGATAGATTTTGCTAAGCGCTCTGTTACTAGTTCTGATGTTACAAACGCTCTTGGTTTTACTCCAGCGGATAGCACAAAAGTATTGCCTTTGAGTGGTGGCACTTTGACAGGCAATTTGACTGGCAAGTATATTATTGGAACTTGGCTTCAAGCTACTGACGCAGGTCACTTAGCTACCACGCCGACAAAAATTCCAGTTTTTGATGATAAAGGATGGATTTATTATAGAACTCCAGCAGAGATTCTAAAAGACATTGGAGCAAGTTCTGGCTATACGCTGACCGAGGCCGATAAGACGGAGATTGCGGGGAAAGTCGTAGCCGATGGGACAGAATTCACGCTTTCAGACTTTCCGACGGCGCTGAAAAACCCACATGCTCTGACGTTTACAGGCGCGGCAACCGGGACATACGACGGCTCTGCGCCGCTGACGGTGGACATTCCGGCGGGCGGGTCTTCCGGCTCCGGCTCCGGCGGGGCGCTGAAGGCGATGAGCGCGGTCGGCGGGTACATCGGCATCCCCGCGGCGGAGCTGCCGGAAAACGGCATGGTGTGGATGTGCTTCGGTTCCGGCGACAGCACGGAGCTGTATACCGGCACGGTGACGATCCAGGATGCTGGGATCGCAGTTAACGATATGCTTGTGATCACAAACGGGACTGTAAACCCGCTTAATCAGGTATCGTGGGTCAGCGATGGCCTCGCGATATACGGACTGTCGCCAAGCGACTACCGGGGCGTGTATCAGGTGGTCGGAGCCGGAGGCGGATCGAGCTGGGCGCTGCACACGAGTACGACTATACCGGAGGACGTTGCATACGTCCAACTGGACGGGCTGCCGGAGGATTGGCGAGAATTATGCATCCTGATCGAGGAAGGGAGCAAACCTGTATACCGTAAAACTGCGGATGATTCAGAACAGAATTACAATGTTATGGCTGGTAAAGCGGAAAATTTCGACGCGGATAGAAGCAGCTTTTATATATACTCAGCCACAGGGCGTAAATGGGCACATGTTAGCAGGCCGGGGGATAAGCATTTTTTCTCCGTAGCGTCGAGTTATGCCAAACTGGGGAACTCCGGCTATAATACAGCTGCTGCTGCGTCAAAAACGAGGGCTTTGGAACAAGTCGATCCGACATCTATCACGTTATTTGGGTATGGGCTGCAAACCGGGACTGTGGTATCGGCCGGGACAACGGTAAAAATCTGGTATCTGAAGTGAAGCGAGGATCAAACGATGAAAATTTACGAAAACGGCGTGATCCGTGACATGACGGCGGAAGAAATCGCGAAAATGGAAGAAGCAAAGCTTCAATATGAAGCAGCGGAGAAGCACAGGCCCCTCACAGTTGATGAGGTTAGTGCAATGCTTATTAAACAGCAGATCAACACGCTGGTGGTGGACGATCAGACGGCGCTGCGGATGATCGTATTTTACCCAGATTGGGAGACTGGCAAGGCTTATGCGGCGGGAGACAAGCTGGTATCCGGCGGAAAGCTCTACAAGGTGCTGCAGGCGCACACGTCGCAGTCGACGTGGGTGCCGGGCGCAGCGGGCACGGAAAGCCTGTACGCCCGCATCGACGAGGAGCACGACGGGACAAAGTACGACCCGATCCCCTACGAGGGGAACATGGAGCTCTACGCCGGAAAGTATTACACGCAGGGCGGTGTGCTGTACCGGTGCACGCGCGATACGGGAAATCCCGTATACCACGCGCTGAGCGAGCTGGTGGGGCTCTACGTTGAGGTGGTAAGCGATGGCGGTTAAAGTGCTGGTCAGGGATGGCAAGTACGCGACGTATGCGGGCAAGGCAGTGCAGGTGGAGGCCTCAGGCGCGGAAGCCATCGAGTGGCATCAGTGCCCGGAGGCGGTGCGGAGCTATCTGGCAAACGTGAGCTATGATCCGAGCGACTATACGTCCTCGGCCATTGAGACCTATGCCACAGGAGACGTGCAGAGCAACCCAAACGGCGTGCAGGCTGGCGGGGTAGCGCACTACAACGAGGTGCCAAACGTAGAGACGCCGTGGGCAGCGGGCGGAAAGGCCGGGACGTTGAAACCACTGGATGCCGTGCGATGGATCAAATCGCCGACGCGGAACGCGAGAGACCTCGGAGGGTGGCCATGCGACGGGGGAACGGTACGATACGGCAAGTTGTTCCGAGGCGGTGAGGTGGCAACGAGCGACACGGAGTTTGTGGGGACACTGCACGACGAAATCGGCATCCGCGCCGAGCTGGAACTGCAGGGGACGGATGTGGCAGAGGATTACTCTGTAATCGGATCGGATGTGGACTTCTGTTGCCCGACGGATGGAGGTTCCTACTGGGCCTACTATTCCATCACAAGCAAAGCGTCTATGAGACAGGCGTTCCGTTTTATCTTTGACAGCGTCGCCAGAGGCAGACCTGTGTATTTCCACTGCTCAGCTGGGGCGGACCGGACCGGCACAATCGCGTGCCTGATCGAGGCACTCCTCGGCATGAGCCAGAGTGACATTGACCGGGATTACGAGTTGACATCCTTCAACGGAGCTACCTATTTGCGCAAACGCTGTGGCCGCGAGTACGCAGCAGATCAGTGGGAGTACGGCTACAAAAACCTGATTACAGCGATCACCGCGCTCAGCGGTCAGACATTCCGCGACAAGGTAGTAAATTACATTGCCTCGCTCGGTTTTACCGCAGCGGAGATCAATGGATTCCGCGCGGCCATGATCGATGGTACGCCTGCGACGGTATCGCCCGTTGTGGCGACGTACACGGTAAGTAAGTCCATCAGCGGTGCGGAGATCAGCAACAGCGCAACAAGCGCGACGCAATATCAGCCGTACTCGGCAGAGATCGCACCGACCGGCGGGAAGGTCATCAGCAGCGTAAAAGTCATGATGGGAGGGCAAGACGTCACAGCGGAAGTATTTTCCGGGACGCAAGCGATCCGGCGGCACGCTGTGACCAAAACGCTGAAAAACTGCACGATCGACAACGCAAAAAAAGCGGCAGCAGACGGAGAAGGGTATGGCGCGACGATCACTCCCGTAGGCGGGTATACGCTTACCGGGGCGACGATAACAATCATGATGGGGGGTGTCGACGTGTCGACATATTATTCCGGGGGCAAAATCGCGATCCCAAGTGTGACCGGGGACATTGCTATCACAGTGACGGCAGTGCCGACAACACCGGCTTATACAAACCTATTTGATCCAAGTGGCATCCACGCAGGATATCGTATCAACAGCGGCGCGGCGCTGGAAGCCAACTCTTCGCAGAATGTATCGAACGATATTGAGCTCGGCGGAAGCGGCGTAACCGTGCGAATAAAAGGGTCTAAAGCAAACACGGATGCGTCAACATATCGAATCTGCTACTTCAACGGGACAACCTGGACCGGAGCAATACACCTTCAAAATGCTGAAGGGTACGCTTATGATGCCGTAACAGACACGATCACGTTCACGAGCAACAGCAATGCGCTTTACACAAAGCTCAGGTTCAGTTATCCTTCGACAACAGATTCGGCGGCGATTGTGGTGACGGTCAACGAGGCGATCGAGTAAGGAGGTAGCCGCATGATCTACTTTGTACCTGGCATGTACATCGAGGAATAAAATGATATACAAAATATCTTCTCTCCAAAATTTGAAAAATTCTCAAAACCATGCTATACTATCTATAGAAAATAAAAGAAGAAAGGAGTGTGAAAAACTTGGCAAAAGCTAGTGACATTATAAAACTCGCAAAAACTTACGTCGGAACAAAAGAGTCTCCCGCAAATTCTAACAATGTAGTGTTCAATACTCACTACTATGGCCGTGAAGTATATGATGGCCTGTGGGGCTGCTCATTCCCTTGGTGCGCTACGTTTGTTTGGGATATTTTCCGAATGGCTGGAGCTTCTAGTCTTTTCTATTATGGAAAGAAAACTGCCAGTTGCTTCGCTATCCAATCATGGGGCCAGCAACAAAAGCTCCAAGTCGGTCGAGATGGCGGCCAATGTGGCGACATCGTTCTTTTTGACTGGAATGCTAATGCCCAACCTGACCACGTTGGGCTCATTATTTCTCATAATGACGATGGTTCTTATCAAACGATTGAAGGCAATACTTCGGTTACTAGTAATTCAAACGGTGGCGAAGTTCAAATTAGAACTCGCCCCAAGTCTTGTATTATGATGATTATTCGACCGAAATATGAACCAGAGACTTCTAATCCGACCCCAACACCAGTAAAGGAGGAAAAAGTAAACGTGGAACTACCAGTCCTAAGGAAGGGCAGCAGCAATAAGTCTGTTCACGCCGCGATGGTTCTAATGAAGGAAAAGGGATATTATCCATATACAATTCCTGCTTGGGACAATCTTTTTGGCGCGAAGATGGAAGAGGGTGTAAAGAGGATGCAGAGGGAGCATAATCTTGGCGTTGATGGCATCATCGGCGCAAATTCCTGGAACTTCCTTCTAAAGTAAATATAGAAAAGCCCCGAAGACTTTAGTTGTCTTCGGGGTTTATTTTGTTCCATAGCTCTTCCATTTTTTCTGCACAGCAATAATCAACCCAAAACCAATGGAAGATTAGCTCGATTACATGCTCTGTGTCAGGAAAATTTTCAGCGACCCGGCGCACCATTTGATCTGCGAATTCCTCTATTGGAGTATCATAGAGATTTAGATGGGTTTCGTTTGCTACGCACTCTATCCAAAGATAGAAAGAATAGATGTCTTGGATAATGGAGAAAAATTGGTCTTTTTTCATTTGTTTTCCTCGGTAGAAGAAGGTTTAGTTGTCATTACGTCGCATCAGCCTCCGTCCAAGTTTTTATTGTAATTGTCGCGCCGCCTCCACTAGAGGAACCGGGCGCAGTATAAAGTAGGCCATTTGCGTCTACTCCAACAGATTGTGTCATTGCGCTAGTTTTTCCAACTGGTTTTACTCCTCCTAGAACAGATGCAGATGCTGTTGGGAGAGTATAGTCCGCTGGAACTTTTGTTATTTGGTCAAGGATAGATTTATTAGAGTGAGAGTGGCGCGCCGTTGTATTTGCATTGACGTCGGTTGTTGTTGGTACAGTGATTGTTTTTTCTTCACTGCCGTCATAGGTTGTAGTAGCCGCGCCCTGGATTACTTTCATAGAGTAGGGATTTTTTAGAGAAGTCGGTATTTGAGTGTTCTCTAGTCCGATAATTGCGTCTTGAATCTCGTTGAGATTTTGCGCGGTTATTGCTGTCTCGCGTGAAACATATGTTCGTTTTGTAAGTGCCATTTTAGATAAAATCACCTCACAGATAGTTTCTCTCTTTTGGAAGTAGAAAATTATCTGTGAGGCTTGACATTATTCAGTTATTTTATCAGCTAAGAGTTATGCTCCTGTGTAGTTGTAATTGATTGTTGCATTGGCTGCGCCCCAGGGAGCATTAGCTACAGCGCCTTCTGCCCATGGGACATTGATTGTGGTGAGATTTGTGCAACCTTCGAAAGCGTCTGCTGCGATTGTAGTCGGTGTTCCTTGGAATGTTAGAGTTGTTAAGGCAGCGCAATTGTAGAATGCTTTACCGTCTATCGTGTTAACAGATTCGGGAATAACAGTTATTGCAAGTTTTGTGCAACCAGAGAAGGCTTCAGTCGCAATACGACTCAAATTCGGAGGCAAGGAGGTCAAAGTCAAGGATTCACATTGAGAAAATGCACTACTACCGATTAACATAAGACTATTTGGGAGCTTTGGCGTATTAAAGCTAGCGGCCTGTTGGAAAGCTCCTGATGCTATTGTTTCGATAGTATCCGGCAAATTTACCGTGGTAAGCTCGATACAGAAATAGAAAGCAGATTCCTGAATTGATGTTGTGTTATTTGGGATTGTAACTGTCACAAGCTTAGTGCATCCATTAAACAGATTTCCGCGAATAATAGTTCGTCCGTGCACAACCGCCGAAATAAATTTTCCGTCTTCATTCAGATTTTCTTCGACATATACCGCAGGAGCATTTTGGATTCCATTGATTGCCGTTGTAAAACCTGCCGGGAAGGTCAATTGGGCCGAATCACCAGTCTTTGTGCGGATTGCATTGGCTACAGATGCGAGGTCCGAGCTAGTTACAATATATGTGTCTGCCATCAGAAGCTCACCCCATTCGCATTACTGAGTGCCAGTGTAAGCTGACCTTGGCCATTGAATTTGATTGTGGTGTTGTCAACGGGGATTCTTGGAAGTATGGCATCGTTGAATTGCATGGCATAAAGGCCAAATTCAGTGCCATCCGGCTCGGTATTAAAAGGGCTGCTAAAAACAAGTTGGTTACTTGTTCCTCTAGTGTTTAACATAATTGCGGCTTTTCCATTATACATAAGCGAATAAACGCCATTTGTCGATCCGCCTGGAGTCAGTTCATATTCTCTTCTAACTCCAATAGTTAAATAAACAGAGTCTATTCCATGGCATAATGACATAAAGACATTACGGTCAACGATATATAAATCATTACTCACACCGCTAATATTACTAAATGTTCCACTTACTACTACCTGCTTTGTACGATATGACTCGACATTACTTAATTTAATTTCCTTATCCATCACGACAGTGTCTGCTGCACCGTTTTGACCTTGAGTGATCTTAAGGCGCTTGTAGATGCTGTTAGTAGTAGTGGAGAAATAGAATGATACAATGTTAGACGAGTCTTTTTCGCCAGTTTCAAAGTGATATGTTTCGCCAGCATAATATAGAGGGCAAATGAATTGAGCGCTGGCTGAGTTTTGTGGGCCAAGTAACTCACCATATAATTCAACAGGATTTGGCGGGTCACATACAAGCGTTCCATTGTTAGATTTGGTGATTGTCACAGTTCTAATAATTGGAAGCAAGATTTCTCCACTGTCCGCAATTTCAAACTTAATGGCAGATGAGTTGGCATGGTATTTCATAGTTGCATATGTAGCAATTGGTACAGCAGCACCGAATCCTTCAGGGACCATGTTTTTGCTAAGAATAGTAGGATTCATGGAAGCCATCACCATATAAACGTCTGTAATTTCTCCGCCACTATTTTTAGTTACACTCAAAGTATCCGGGAACAAAAGATTTTCATTAAAGGACATAGCATAGTCATTCGGATTTTTGCTCTTTGCAACAGCTGCTTTGACTTCATCCCAGGTTCGATCTGTAGACCAGGTTTTGGTATCTGAGTTGTAAGTTGGAGTGATAATAAAGAGAGAATTGCCTCCACCACCGCCTTCAAAAGTCCAGGTGATTGGAGTCATTTCTTTTGTTGACCGATTACAAGTAAAGGTTCCATGTTTTCCTGTTTGAGTAATAACACTAAGAGTATAAGTTGGACGTTCACTGTTATATACTGTGTCTTTATGATACATCAGTATTGGGAAGTCTACATCCTGAACACCAAGAAGATTTTTTATTTCATCAGAGGTGCCACGGAAATTTGCTATAAAATCTCCTTCGCCTGCATAAAAACAGGAATTTAGAATGATATCTGGAGTTAGCTTATAGTACGAACGTACTTGTTTTTTTGTAGTTAATCTGCCGTTTTGTTCTCCAGAACTAAGTACCTGATAGCATTGTTGATAATCATCATAAGGATAGTTTTCATCAGTTTCATCATAGCAGTAGGGTTTTAATGCCCCAAAAGCATTTTGGTTTGCTTGTGGCATTATAGCGTTAGCAAATGGCACAGAGCTCTTTTTTGTAATATAAAAATCAGAGGGTGTCAAAATTGACTTTTTTTCAATACTATATGTCACTGACCAAGTTGTCTTTTTATCATAGTAGTTATCGTTGATGACTCCTATAGTAATACCATTTAGGGTTTCATAAACAGCATAGTATCCACGGGCGGTGTTATAGGAAATTGGAATTTCTTTTCCAAAAAAATGTAAAATAAGAGTTTCATCATATTTATCAAAACTTTCGTCATCATCTTCTCCAATAAAAGTTATATAAAACCGTGCAGAAGTAGCAGAAATAGCATGTAGAGTTATATCTTCTGATATTCCCAACACGGGAGCATGAATGTAATATCCACCTGGCCTATTTTTGATATAATCCTTAGCAGTCTCATCATTCTGGTTCCAATCTACTTGGACTTGACTCTCTTCAACTGCTGTATCTACTAAGCTCTCTAATACTGCTCTATTAGTATTATGTGGCGTCTCCATCACATAGTCTATAACATCTTGCTTTGACATTTATTTCACCTCTTAAAAAATAATATCTCTACTATAGTAGGTGGGATTCTTATCTAGTAACTTGACTAATTTGAAAAACAACCAAAAATCTGATATAATATTTATAGAAAATGAAGGAGGAAAACGATGAGTATCTTCAAGAAAATTTCTCAAAAATTGGAGTATGCGAAGATGAAGAATGCAACAATTACCCCGAAGGGAATTTGCTTCCGTGAGTATTGTCAAAAAATCCGTGACCATAAATGGACACCTGCCGATACTATTGAGGCATATGAAGAGGAGATTAGCATCGTGCGCGACCTTCTTGAACAGGGGAAATATGTAATTTGTCGGGAGGACGTGGCGGATTATCTGTTCCAGCTGCTTTGGGAAGTAAAGGAGCAATAAGATAAGATGAGATACAAGAATTATGAACTAAGAAAAACAGAAGATCATGAGTGGGAAATTGTTCAATGGTTTCCTAATAATCTAGTTGAGAGCTGCACTGTTGTAATGATTCTTAGATGGGATACACGAAGTGGTTCTTTGAAGATTGACCCAATAACCTCTCGCATTATTCCAACGTACAGTGTAAGAAATTTTGATAAATGGCTTGATATCTGTCTAAAGTTTATTGAGCTTTCTGAGGAGGATGAGGAGAAATGAAGTTGAAGATGCTAATTTTCGGAATTCTTGGGTATCTTGGCGCAATTTTTGGTTGGAATGCATGGGCTTCTATCAATAATTATCCGCATTGGCTTATTTATATTGTTGAGTTCACGATGCTTGGCGTTTATATGTTTGCCTGCTGGAAAGGAGATAAGAGCGATGACGACTAAGGAAATTTGTGCGAACCTTGATAAAATTATCGATAGCGTTCCGGACACTGATATTCAGAGAATCGCACGTGAAGCTCTTACTAGACTGCGCCATCAAGAAGAGGAGTTGCACACAATGCGAGAAGTGTCGATCGCGCACAAAGAACTGATTGGCGCGCTCTATCATCAAATTGATACAATTGAAAGGGGAATTTGATATGAAGCCTAATACTTTCGTTCTTGACCGCAGCAAGTTCAAAACAAAGGAAGAGTTCAATACCACCATTGGCAATGCTATTCGTATGTTCACGGATGCAGACTATCAAGTAAAGGCGTACTGGGATGATATTGGTGTCGGTATTTTTGTAATTGAGTATGACCACGCGAAACCCGAATTCGGCATCACTCTTGAGTGGCACGATGAAGTAGAAGACATAGTCATGAATGATAGAGACGAGGATTGCGACTAATTTGAATTTCTAGTAAAATTATGGTATAATTTTATTAGAAAATGAGATAAGAAAGGATTGATACTATGGCTGGTTATCGTAGAACGTCGAAGTATTCAGTGGAGGACACACAGAAATGGACAATTGAAGCAATGCTTACTCTTTCCGAAGAAAAACGCGCAATGACATGCGAAGAGTTGCGCACGACTAATATCCAGCTAGTATCAGTCACTCCGCAAAAGCTCGCGCGATGTCTTAGTTCTCTTTGCGATTTGGGAACGATTCGTAAGGAAAAGGGCAAGGATGGCCGTATGCGTTATTGGTTCGTGGAGGCAATGTAATGGAGACAAAAGAGGTAGTCAAAAAGATTCTTGAGGAAAGTAGTTGCCAATCTTCTAAGTCGATTAGCGCGATGGCAATGCGCAAATTCAGAATTGAGGTAACTCCGGCGCAAGTTTCTGGTGTACTGCGCGCGATGATGGCGCGCGGAGAAACTGCTTGTTCTAGTAATGGCAGTGGCCAGAGAGTATATTGGCTCGTAAAACATGAATGGGAGGAGAAATAAAATGGTTCGTTTCAAAGTTGTTCTTGGATGGTGGGAAGATCCACTCGATGACGGCAAGTCTACTTATAAGGAAAAGACTTTCAAGGGAGTAGCTTCTGGCCCTTCTTCTGCGGAAGCTCTCGCTCAGATTGAAGAGTATTACGGCGCCGACGAAATTCAAAACGTCACACTCGAATACACTGACGATATGGATACTCCCATTTATGATGTAACAAATGAAGAAGAAGAGGGTTGGCTAACAAAGGAGGATTAATATGAGTATTGATTATACCTTTTATGTGAAAACAGCTAACAATGAGTTTTATCCAATTGCTTCTTTTGGTGGTAGCTCTATGGTTGGTGAGGCTTTGAACATTCAGTTCGGAAGTAGTAACTTTTGCAATAGGCGAGCGCTTCATGAAGAGGAGTTGCGCCAGATGGCTGCTGAGAGAAACAATCGCGCGCGTGAGCATAAAGCGACAATTCGTAAGTATCAGAAGCGGCAGGAAGAAATTGGCAGTTGGACGAATTCTACGGATGAAAAATATAGTTTGATTACTGAACTCGATGACATGATTGATGAGGAAAAGTGTGATATGGACTACTGCGCGCGCAGTGCAAATTTCTTTGAATTCCTTTTGGATTTTATTGATATGGCGAAATACACTAGCTCGGACGACCCTAAGATTGATCCTGAAAACTATATCTATTGGGAGATGACCTAATGGGGAAGCCCATTACACATCTGACTTGGGCGCTTTTTACTAGTTGGCGCCCATCAGTTTTCTTCGAAGACCTCTATATTTGGTTTAGAAGACTTATTTTTCTTCTAAGACATGGGTATTGCCCGCAAGCTAGATTCGAAATGTTTGAATGGCATCGTCAAGTAATGAGTGAACTTCTTACCTATTTTCGTAATAATCATTCTGGCGTTCCTTATCTTATTGATGAAGAAGACAATCAAAAAAATGAAGAGACATGGAATAATATTATTGACCAAATGTCATTAGCACTTGGGGAAATGGGTGACGATATTGACTATCGCGCGCGAACATGCCAAGAAGAGATTTTTCCGCCTTTTCTCTGAATATTACTTCTACCTGTGGGACTAAGTTCTCACAGGTCTTTTTACGTTACAAATTTGAATTTTGGCCATAAAAATGGTATAATATCTATACAAGATAAAGAAAGGAAAGGGAAAAAAATGGTAGTTTCATTCAAGACTAATTCGGATATTACGCTAGAGAATCATGACTTCTCCAAGAGACAGTGGCGTAAAATTTGTAAGGCACTTGGTGCGCAAGATGATGATAACGTTCTGTGGATTGAAATTCCAGCAAATACTGTGGAATTGGTTTGTAAGCCTACCAAAAGCGAATTGGAAGAGTGGAACAGACGATAATTACACTTAGAAAGGCATATGGGGAGGTAGAACAATGGATGCAGTAAAGTTTATTGAGGAACGCAACAGGATGTGCAGGAGTTTTGATACTGGATGTTATGGGTGTCCTGCTTCTAATTGCGAGGGTGAGTTGTTATATTGCGCAGTTGGTCAAGACTCAACAGTGGATGCTAAAGCTCAGATTGCTATTGTCGAGAAGTGGTCTTCTGCGCACCCGCACAAGACGAGGCAAAGTGTGTTTTTGGAACAGTGGCCTGAAGCGGAAGTTGACGATAATGGAATTTTGACAGCCTGCCCGGCAGTTATTTCCTCTACCCACAGAAACGAATATGGTGGATGCGCAAATTATGGTGCAAAATGCACTGACTGCTGTCGTGAGTTTTGGTTACATGAGGTAGAGTAATGACAGAATATATCAAACGAGAAGAACTGATGGAATTTCCCATCCGTCGTAATCATTATGACAGAAAGAACGGCAACAAGCATTTTATAAACGGCATTGAAACGGTGCTGGAATACGCCGAGAACTTACCAGCCGCTGACGTTGCGCCGGTGGTGCATGGACGGTGGATTAAAGACAATGATAGTTTTCAGACAGACGATTATTATTGTTGCTATTTTGATTATACTTGTAGTGAGTGTGGCGAGATCGTCAATGATAGATATAAATTGCCAAATTATTGCCCCGATTGTGGGGCGAAGATGGATGGAAAAACGGGAGATAAATGATGATTACGTTTAAAGAAATTGAGGAACGAATTGAGCGCGGTGATACACCGGAGATTATCCGAGAATTCCTTGAGGAGGCTGCGCGCAGCGGTAAAATGTTTGATGGTGAGTTGGTCCGTTTTATTTGTAATGGTTTTGATGGTGAGGATTATGGTGAAAATATTGACTATTTCTACCAAGACTTTGATGACAGTTCGCGCTGGTCGATTATTTGCACAAAAATTGTCCGTTTCAACTCAGACCAATACTACTCTTTTTGGTCTGAAGTCGGTTTGACTGAGATGCAAGAAAATGAATGGTATGACCAGAAACCGCTGATTGCTCGACAGAAGAAAATTGAGAAGCTAATTTGGGTAGAGGAGAAAATTGAGAATGAAAGTAATTTCTGAAGAAGCAAGGTACGCGCGAAAGTGTTATTTTTGTGGTAGAAGTCATGATAATGAAAATCCCGTAGCTTTTGAACTCGATATCAATGAAACAAGAATTCCAAAGGAAGAAGCAAAGTTTTTGGGTGGTTCGGTTTACTGCTGTAAGGAATGTCTACAGAAGGAGTGGATGACGACGTAATGGAGATTTTGAATACGTTTGAATATGTAGAAAAAAATCCAGGATGGCAAATCGCAATTCTCGTTGTCCTTGGAATTGTGCTTATTTTCTTTGAAGTATTTTTTGCTTGTAAAAAACAGTGGGGCCGAACATGGGCCAGCGCGTTTCTAGCGTTTATTTTCCTTGAATTAGCACTCATTTTGTGTTCGGCAAAGATAGAAAAAACTCGATATGAGTGCGCGATTGATGATACGACTTCTTTTATAGAAATTATGGAAAATTACGATGTTGTTGATCGACGTGGCGATATTTGGATTTTGGAGGATAAAGCAGATGAGTAATGTTCGTTTTGATATTTACCTACAAAGAGAAAATCTTCACTTTGGGATAAAAGAAGGTATTACCTTGGATGAGCTTGCTTCTGTTCTTTCTTCTTTCTTCGAGTGTGAAGAGAATTGGCATAAAATGAAGGAGTGTTGGCTTGAAAATGGGAAGTCTAAGGACTTTCAGCATTTGATGAAAAAAGCACTGCTTGGGGCTTATGACACTTTCTGTATAGATGATTTGGTTTGAAAGGAGAACTGCTATGAGAAAAATTACTATTGACGTCGATGAGTGGATCAAGGATGCAGAGGAAGGAAAGTATAAAATCAATACATCTGCTTATGCAAAGGGTTGTAATGATGTTTTAGACTATTATATTCAAAAACTCGAAGAGGAAGCAAATAAGTTGGAACTTATTTAGAGAAAAGACTTAATGGTCTCTATTTTTGAAAGGACAAATTAAATTTGTGTGGTGAAGAAAATTTGAAGATGAATATTTATAGAATTTGGGCTGATGATTGGCTTGGCTATGATACCTATGATAGCGCTATTGTTGTAGCTAAGGACGAAGAGTCTGCGCGACATATTCATCCGCAAGGAGCGGCGCGTGGGTGGAATAAGCAGACTAATCGTTATGATAAATTGTGGTATGAGAGTGATGAGACTTCTGATAATTGGACAATGCCAGAAAGGGTAAGTGTTAGACTAGTTGGGACAACAGACTTATTTCCAGAGGGAACAGTTCTGTGCGCGAGTTATAATGCGGGGTAATTGAAATGATTTGGATGTATTGCCCAAAGTGTGGCGCGCCAATGAGAAGTGTAACGACTGGTTGGATTTGCACAGAACTCGGTTGCGGATGTAAACTTGATGTATATGGAAATCCGTATACTGATACAATCTATTCTGTGGATTATAGTTATGAAGTAGATGAAAGTGACCAAGGCCAAAAGAGTATTGTTTTAGAATAAAAGAAAAGTAATAGAAAGGATTTTTGAAAATGAAAAAGTTTATTTGTGTTCTTGTTTGTTTGCTGATGATTATGAGCTGCGCTTACGGGTGCGCGCGGCCATCGATTGAGACTGCGCCGGAGACAATTGTTTCTGAGCCAGAGACGTCCGCGCCTACTGAAATCGAAGTGACGGTCTCGCGTGAAGATGAATTAGTTGAACTGGAAGAAACGTTCATCAACAGTTTTGGCGAAGATAATGTTTCTTTCTGGTGGTCTGATGAAGGCGATGCATATTTCATTACTATTTGGTGCGATTTTACTTTTGATGAATTCTATGAGTTTGATGTGAATAGTGAAACTCGTGATAATCTTGATTTTCTTTGCTTGATGGGCAACTCTGTTACAAACGTTGATACTTTCCTTACACTTTATAGTAAAACAGAGGGTGTCATTTATGCTTCTTATAATGGCGCAGATTTTACAAGAGAAGCTCTTATTTCTCAGGGAGCAAACAACTGATGAACTGGTGGCAAGCTATTCTTTGCGGAGTTGGCGTTCTCGCAGTGGGAACGCTAATTCTCTATTTGACTTGGGCCATCTATGGCTGGATTACAAAAGGAGATAAGTAAATGGCAATTCGTTATATTAGTGACCTTCATTTCGGTCATTCTAACATTATTCGCTTTGATATGCGTCCCTTTGAATCAACAGAAGAAATGGACAGAGAGCTAGTAAAAAGATGGAATGATGTTGTTGATAAAGATGACCAGGTTTATGTGTTGGGTGATATGTTTTGGAAGAAAGCAGACGAAGCTATTCCTATTCTCAAAGAACTAAAAGGCAATAAGTTTTTGGTGCGCGGGAACCATGATAGAGTTGGAGACCGAAATTTTGACAAGTGCTTCGCGCGCATCACAGATTATACAGAAGTAAAAGATGAAGGGCGTCATGTAATTCTTTGCCACTACCCAATTTTTGCCTTCAAGAACCACTATTATGATGGTTGGTATCATCTTTATGGGCATGTTCATAATACATGGGAGGAAAAAATTTGTGATGATGTTCGCGCGCGAATGAATGAGTGGGGAATTCGTTGTGAGATGAGAAATGCTGGCTGTATGATGCCATATATGGACTATGCGCCGAGAACACTTGATGAAATTTTTGGAGCTGAGGAAACGTAAAGTGACCTCAGCTCCACTTCTATTTTATATGACAGATTTGAAAAATAACCGGAAATCTGGTATAATATATATACAAGATGAGAAAAGAAAGGAAGAAATAATATGACTAGAAAGCGTTACATCAAAAAAGCTCGTTATCTTCTTTGGCGTTTGCTTCAGCTTCCGTGCAATCAGAAGAATTCAAAGAAGGATTTTTATTGGAGCCAGTGGCAAAAAGACGTACCGACGCCTTCTGAAATGAGATGCTCTTATGATGAAGCGTGGGCGAAAGTTTTGGAAAGTATTAGAACTATCGATGGAATGGAGGGCTTCGAATGAGACTTTGGATTGATGATACCCATCCCGCGCTGACTGGTTTTGTTCAGGTCAAAACAGCCAACGCGGCCAAAGCAGCGATTAGATGTTATGAGAGAGCATTTTCTGGCGAGGATATAATCGTGATTAGTATTGGTGATGATGTTGAAATTTTGAAGTGGCTTGAAGAGACGAAGTTTGTTGACACCGGTTATTTCTTCCATTTTCATTCGAGGAATACTATTGGAGCAAAGATTATTGAGAAGAACAGTTGGCGAGAAATTCATAGTTTGGAGGTAATTTAGAATGGCACGGTATCTTGTAATGAAGAGAGATAATGATATCGAGGTAGTAAAGGAAGAACAAAGTCAGATTGTGTCATTGTCTTTTGGTGACTTTATTGAAGAGCTGGCATCTCCTCACTATGAGCGATATGGTGTTAGGTCTGTTGACTACTGGAGTATTGATGATGATAATATCGAGAGTTTTGATCGTCTTTGGAACTTTTGCGGTTATTCAATTGATGATTTCGTGGGACTTTTTAGTTCATTTGATTCGTATGATGGAGTTGATATTTAATGGGCAGAGTATTGATCCTTCAAATTGATGATGAGTATTGCGTTTATCTTGAAAGTCGTTATTATAATAGGAAAAGATTTGATAGTCTGCGCGAATTCTTTTCGGCTATGATGCTCGCGCACGTCGAAGAATTTGAAGCGCGCACTTTGGATTATATGTTTGTGAAAGATAATAAGGAAAGAGTTGTCTTTGAAAAAATTTTCGGTGATGAACTGATGTCGGCGCAAGAGTTGAACGAAGGTCTGAGCTTACTTTGGAATTCAAAAGATGCCGACGAAGGTTTTGGTGATATTTTTGATTGAAAAAGGAGAGGAAAAATGAAGATTTATATGATTGGTGCATACCAGTTTGATGGAACTGAACCAACTTATCGTTGTTTCTATGAAGAGTCTGACGCTAAGAGTTGTGCGCGAATTGGTTGAGGAGAGTGAAGATGATGAGGAAGCTATGGATGTAACGTGGGACGATTTTCTTGATCGATGGGATTGTTGGGTTTGCTTTATGGAAGTATTGGAGGTAGAGTAAAATGGAAAATTATCTTGTGTTGAATGGGCAGAAAATTGAGCTAACACCGGAACAGTATCAAGAGGTTTGTAACGCAGTTTCGCCGAAAGAAAAGCCTCTTTTCGGTAGAAAAGAAAGGAATGAAATTTATTACTATATCGGTGATGATGGTTTTGTATATTCTAGTAAAGACCGAGGAGAGGTTGCTGATACCTTACACTACGGAAATGCTAATTATTGCTCGGATAAGAATTTGATGAAGAAGCGCTCGAATTATGAAACTTTGGAACGAATCCTTTGGCGTTTTTCGGAAGATAACGGCGGCGCAGGCAGTTATACCATTTATATTAATATCGATAAAAATAGGTGGGATGTTTTGGATATCAGGATTTCTGCTATTCCGTTTGGCCCAACTTTTTGTTCGCGCCAAGTTGCAAATAAGGCAATTGAAGTGGCTGAGAAGTGGCTTTCGAGCAATAATTTGGAGCCGGAGGATGTGTTTTTTTGAGATTGGCTGGCAAAACCTTTTGCTAGAAGAAAAATAGCAAAACCCAGCAAAATCTAGCAGTAAAAATGCAAAACCCTATATAAAGTTTTACTAGAAAGGAGTGATATAAAATAGATAAGATTGAAGGACTTGAAAATAAAGTTTGGATGGACGCCGCGAAACGATTATCTCCGTCTGCTTTTGAAATTTATCTTTATCTTGTGTCTAATAATGGGAATATACAAAAATTATCGCCAAAAGATATTGAGAATAGCTTAGGAATAAAGAGGGCAACTTATTATGAAGCGCTTGGCAAGTTAGAAGAAGTAGTTTATTTATATAGAGAAAATGGCGCTTTGAAGTTTCGTACCTTGCTTCTTGAAAAAGAAAAAGTAATTTCTATAACAGAAGAAGAAGCTAAGATTTTTGGAAAACTGAGCTTATGGGGCATTAGGGTTTGGGCTTTTTCTCATTTCAATCATGGTGTTGTCTCGCCTCAAGAAGTTCTTGATTGGTATGAAATTACTACTGATTGCCGTAAGAATGTTCGCGCGGGCATTCAAGATTTAGAAAATAATGGACTGATTGAGAGGTAGAATTTCTACCTCTCTTTTATTATAAAACTGTAAAAACCATTCTCCCTGATTTTTAAAAGTCAGTCAGACTGATTTTTATGATGCGATTACAAAAGTCAGTCTGACTGATTTTTAAAAGTCAGTCCGCATGGTTTTTAAAAGTCAGTCAGACTGACGAGAAAAATAAAAGAAATAAAAGAAGAACGAAAAAGAAAAAAAGAAAGGAGCGCAAAGCGCTCCCTCAAGAAGGATAGGGAATAAAATCATAATGAACCTTTGAACTTTCACGCAACTTGAGATAGCCAGTAGCAACCAGTAGATTGAAAGCAGTTTGATAAGCAGTTTTCTTTACCCCTAATGTAGCAGAAAGTTCTTCTGGACTCAATCCTATTGTATATCCGTCTTCATTTTTGAAAAAATATTCCCAAAGGAGACCGCATAATGGGTTTCCTGTACGCTTGACTACAAGACAAACGTCAGCCCAATAAGCTATAATCATAGAGCCTCCCGCGCCGTCAATTCGTCCATTTTTCATTTTCTTATGATTAGTGACTCGGCGCTGGTTTGGGTAAAAATTCTGATTCTGATTCTGATTTGGCATTTGAATTACCTCATTTTTTCTTTTGAGAGTATTCGCGCATTGTTTCTCTCAATTCAAAAGTATCTTCAAATATCCAGTTAGAAAATGTTGGGCGAGAAATGTCTTGGATAACTTTGAGTATTTTGAAGTCGCGGGCGGTCAAATACTCAGCAAGGCGTTTACTATAGATGCGTATGGTTTTCATTCTAACCTCCGATATTTATTTTCTATTTTTATTATACTTCTTTTTAGTTAGAAATTCAATTTTCGCAAAATTCTTTTTGCTCAATCATCATTGCCAACCAATCCCTAAATTGAGCATAGTTCATTGCGCGCGCGACCTCGTTTTCTATTATGACTAATCCTAGCTGGTGGTCGCGCGCGAATTCTTCTTTCAACACGTAGTTTTTCTTTGTGTGCTCTTTTGCGTTCTCGTAATGGATATCAATTAGGAGAAGTAGTTGATAGGGGACATAGCTCGTGTCCAGAATCCCAAAGGAATAACCAGTCGGCGCCCCGTGAGCCGAGCGCAACTCCTTGAAAGTGTAGAACATTACATAATGAAAGCCCCATTCATCTAGGGCTTTTGTTACTAGGTTTTCGGTATATGTTTTGTGGTAACGAAGCATGCGCGCCTCCTTTAGTAAGTTTTCTTCTGTTAGAAAGAGGGAAGAAAATTTGAGGACTCAAAATTTTTGAGAGGAATACAAGAAAAACCTCTTATAACTGGAAATAAAAAAATCTGTTAGAGAAAACGGATAAGAATATTTTTGTAAGAAATAGGGCTTACGAAATAATTCGTAGAAAAAAATGGTTTAGAAGTAAGGGGAGCATAGAAAAAGGAAAATAGAAATAAAAAGAAAAAGTGGGAAAGGGAAAAAGGAAGAAAG